>JACKQG010001014.1_pt1 | contig 39512 bp, 39 predicted proteins | sample 8237621 | NCBI WGS metagenome assembly JACKQG01 (sample SAMN15677084, study PRJNA649215) | marine metagenome | biome: marine; feature: Black Sea; material: saline water; isolation source: suspended particulate matter (SPM) from the Black Sea western gyre | collected 2013-06-09/2013-06-10 | depth... | reverse complement strand
GGATTTTTCTCTTTTGAAAAAAGACAGTAATTTTTCCCTAAGCGATTATTGCTCGGCTATTGAACACGAAGTAAAGAGTTTTGGTTTTTCTGTATCAGTTGAAAAGAAAGATAAACAAATTGACACAGCTATTGACTCTGCCTTCATTAAAGCAGGAACATTAAAAAATATGATATATGTTGATGTCCCTGAAGCGATGAAGAAAAAAATGCATCCCGGGAAGATTATAAAAATAAAATTAGAAGTTGATAAAGATCCTCCTGGGAATTTTGAAACTGAAGCCAAATATCTTTTTCAACCTATACCATTTTCTGTTAATACTTTTACACCCGATTGCCTTTTTGCAGGGAAAATGCATGCAATATTATGCAGAGCCTGGAAAACTAGAGTGAAAGGACGCGATTGGTATGATCTGGTATGGTATACAGGTAGGGATATTCCTGTATGTCTGAATCATTTGGAGAGCAGGCTCAAACAAACAGGACATCTTGAAGCAACTGAATCCCTTACAAAAGAAATTTTGAAAAAAAAGCTTCAAGAACGGATTAATAGCACCGATTTTGTTTATGCAACAAGGGATGTTGAAACTTTGCTAAAAGATCCATCTTCACTTAAACTCTGGTCAAAAGAGTTTTTTAATGTTATCTGTGAAAAAATTAGTACAACTCAATGACATAATATACAAATTTCCTGCGTGAAGTATGAATGAAAATAAAGAATCCAAAAAGAATCTTAAGTTACTGAAAATTTTTGGTACATCAATATTATTATTTATTCTATTATTTCTTTTCCTATTAATTCCCGAATCACCTTCCCCTGCTCCTGAACGGGCGCAGAATCAGCCATTCATCTGGAACCAGGATTCGCTCTGGCTGGCGCTTGAAAAACGTTTTATTCAGGCACGGCAAGCCGGAAAGGAAAAACTCTCTGACTCCATTGATGTTTCACTATTAACAATCCACAATCTGCTCAACCAAATAAGCGCTGACTCTTTGTTGCCTGATGATCAATTATTCTCACAATTAGAAAATGCTTTGTTTAAATTAGCTCCTCTTGTTGGCGCATATCAACATCGGTTGACAGATTACATAAAACTTTTTTCCCGGCTGCGTTACGTTGTAAAGAATCAGTCGCTTCACTGGGACATGAATTCTGCTGAAGCACGCCAGTCTATTTATCGTCTTTTATATGGAGGCAGAGCTGCACTGGAAGAGGTGATGCTTCAGTCGGATCATGAAAAAATTCCAGCCGTTGTAATGGGTTTTGAAGAACCATCCAAAACGCCAGGCGCCAGTATTCTTGGAGTGATCATTCACAGCGGCGACATTCTTGTTTCCCGTGGCGGCGCCCCTACTTCTGCGCTGATTGCAAGGGGGAATGATTACCCGGGAAATTTCTCGCACGTCGCCCTCGTCCATGTCGATGAAAAAACTCACCTGGCATCAATCATTGAAGCCCACATTGAATGTGGCGTGGCAGTTGCTACTCTGCATGATTATTTGAGAGATAAAAAACTTCGTGTTATGGTTTTAAGGTTACGGGAAAGCTTGCCTCAATTGATTAGAGATCCAATGCTGCCTCACAAAGCTGCAACCACGGCGTTAAATGATGCGAAAACAAAACATATTCCGTACGACTTTGAAATGGACTTTCAAAACAATGACAAACTCTTTTGTTCGGAAGTGGCTTCTGCGCCGTATCAAAACCTGGGAGTGAAATTATGGATGGGGATCTCCAGTATTTCATCACCGGGCATCGTACGGTGGCTTTCATGTTTTGGTGTGAAACATTTTGAAACACAGGAACCATCTGATCTTGAATATGATCCCCAGTTGCGCGTAGTTGCTGAATGGCGGGATCCGGAAACACTTTTCAAAGATCATATCGACAATGCGGTGATTGATGTCATGTTGGAAAATGCAAATGAAGGAAAAGATTTGGATTATGATTGGTACATGCTTCCGGTTTCAAGAATTGCCAAGGCGTACAGCAGCCTGATCAATGTATTTGGTTTAGTGGGACCTGTCCCTGAAGGAATGAGCGCAACAGCCGGCTTGCGCAATAAAAGGTTAACGCAAGACCATAAGGTTATTAAAGCGTTAGTAGAAATACAAACATTGGAGTTTAAAAAAGAGTATGGTTATACTCCGCCATATTGGCAGTTATTAAAATTTACTGAACAGGCAATGGCTGAACTGAAATATTAGTACCCAACCTGGACAAGCCAGAATCTTTAATATCTAAAATGATAGGTTAATTTTTGATAAATTTTATAACAAGAATAGATCAAGGTCGAGATCAAGATCAAGAAAAAAAACATTTTTAATTTTTTCTTGATCTTGATCTCGACCTTTTTCTTTAATTTTGAATTGTTATCAATGTCGAGATTTTTCTTGCACACTGGACAAAAATTTTTATTCTAAACAATAGCATAGAAAGGTATAGGTAAAGGTAAAGTATTCTAATTTTTTCTTTACCTGTACCTATAGTATTACAAGTCAAATCTTCGTTTTTTGTGCAAAAGAATTTTATTACCCAGAGCAATTAACTCTTACAACGAAAAGGCTGAGGCGAAGGCAAAGGCGAAGCAAGGAAAAAGATTAAAGCACCCTTCGGGCACAGGGATTAAGGATATTCTTTTTTTTCCTTCGCCTTCGCCTCAGCCTTCGCCTGCACTTTAGTGCGCTGGGATCTCATAAAAAATAAACTGGATAAAAATTCTTAATAATATCAAATTGGTAAAAAGATGAAAAGAAGAAAACTGATTTTCTAAATTTCGAAAAAAAGGAAAATCCATCAGGGTGGTATGTTACTCCTGAATATTATCTCATTTCATAATTCCCAAAATTCATACGTCCGAGTGTACAGCGAATTGATTGTAATTCAGGTTCAAAAAGTAGATTAACTTTTGTGGTATTTAAAAATCCTGACCAAACTGTAGTCAAAGTGGTCGTAAATCAGTCAAAAAAGGAACAAACTTTTTATGTTAACTTTAGGGAAAAAATATTTAGCGCCAGGTTATCTGCCAAATGTGTAGGTACCTATTGTTGGAAAATTTTTTCTTAATATTGAGGTAACCGATAAAACTTTAAAAAACGTGAGCCTTATATAAATGGAAATTCTAATTATTGTTGATTTATTGATGTAGAATATCTTGGTTTATCGCATACTAAAAATAAGTAAGTAACCATCAAAAAAAAACATAAAACAATTCAAATATATACCTAATTAACCATTTATAATATATTAAGTTATAAGATAATTTAACAATAAACAACATTTACCATAATGTCAAATAAAAATCAATATTTGAATATAATTTAATATATTAACTATCAATGTAATAGATACCTTAATAAAATATTCCATTGATAATTTTGAAATATAAAATAGATAAAATTACTATTAACAAAAAATATCTTACAATATTATTTAGTTTTTTTTTATATTATTCACCAATTAAATTAGTCTGAACGATTCTGTTTTTATGACAAATTTAATTTTGTTTAATGCTGAAAAATAGTTTAGGATTTTGATATAATTCTCATAAAATAATTTTCACAGACACCAGTGAATAAATTTATTTTTGGCACGAGTTTTGCGTCAACCATTACACCAAAACACCAAATCCAATATCATAACAAAAATTTGCTATTTTTTTAAACACATTCAACTTGCCAGCTAAATTTTTTGCAATTTAAAAACCACTGTCTCTGGCAGTGGTTGGGGAAGAAGTAGGGAAGGGAATTCGTGTAAGTACATTATGCTCCTTATGCGAGTATTGTTATCTACCACCGCTATTGGCAGTGGAAGGGGGAATAAATGAATACTTTTTCTTAATTTTTCTATTTTTTTATGTAAAGGGGCAAATTATGTTAGATTTAGACCAGGTACTTGAAATTTATGAATCAGTTGGTCATCGTAACTCGCAATTATTCCGTTGGCTGCATGAACATCTTTATACTAAATTAAGACTTAGTTCAGTGCCTTCTTTCTTTATGGAAGACCTACGTCTTCTTAAAACAAAAAGCGCTGTATTTATAACGTTAGTCGATGACATTGCTGATAATCAGCAATTTCGAGATAAGAATTTGTTAAATGCTTTGATTGAAATCCCTTTTCGAGATAAACCGGATTCAATAGATTCTGATTATTATCGTGCAACATGGGAAATTTGGAGTGATATAAAAAAGACCATGGAAAAATATCCTCGATATTCTGAATTTAAACATGTTTTGGAATTTGATTTGAAGCTGGCAATGATGTCACAAGAATATAGTATTATGGTGAATACGGATCGTTCTGTAGCAAATGTGGTGGAAAATGAAATTTATGGACCTCATGGCACTTTAGTTATGGCTCAAGGAACAATAGATTTGATGTGTTCACCGGGATTTGATATTAAAGAACTTGGGCTGCTTCGGGAGATTTTAATGATTGGACAGAAAGTAGCCCAGTTATGTAATATGATAAATACATATCTCCGGGAAATAGATGAGGAAGATATTAGCAGCCCAATAATTATAAACGCATTGCTTGAGAATCCTGATGTTGAAATAAAAGAATTAAAAAATAATGGACATGATTTTTTTGAGCAACTTGAAGAACAGTTTGAGAATACAGTTCAAAACCATCTTTATGACATTAAGGATTTTGCCAGCAATTTAAAAACAATTAATGTAGTGAACTACGCCGAAACAATGAATGCAATTTGGGAAGACTATAAGGTTAGAGTGCCTTTTAATTAAAAAAGATATGTAAGGTTAGATAGAGTTGTAATATTTTTGATAATGTAACTATTCAGTGGTTACATAATTTTTAAATAATCCTTAATTCATTAACTGAATTAGTATTTGCAGTTAAATATCGTGAACGATTACAATTATTTTAACTATAATCATTTCCGCCAAAAAGAGGGCGGACAGGTTGATAATAATCAGGATGCATACGTTGAATAGTTACTGATAATTTTAAAATAGTCAGCTACTCATTCTTGTAATTAATTCAAAAGATAATTAAAACGACTACTTTAAAAACAACATCTTATTAGCTATTTCAAAACTATCATTACCTAATAATTTATAAAAATAAATCCCAGAACAAACAGGATTTCCAAAATCATTTTTCCCATCCCAAACAATAGAATAATTTCCAGCAGTTTCAATTTTGTTAATCAAAGTTCGTACCTTCCTCCCAATTTGATCATAAATTATTAATTCAACAAAGCTGGCAGTTGAAAGCTGATAGCTAATCGCTGTTGAAGAATTAAACGGATTGGGATAATTTTGCTTTAAGTTAAATTGATTTGGCTTGCTCTCTGGTGATATCACGCTTGTAGGAGCAGGCACATTATAGAGATAACCCGTAGAGTCATACTTTTGCTTCCACTCATCAATGAGCTGTTCAAAAAACAGAATTTTGACCTGCCCGCTATCCTGAAGCGCTAATAAAGGTTTTACGATTGTTTGCTCATACCAATCAATATGATTAGCATCCAATTCAAATTGGTTATTTCCAATGGTTGTTGTTAATAATCTATCTGGCGGAATAGTTCCGTTATTGTAAAGATCGAGTAATTCATTGATTCCTTTTACCGAACTTTTGTATTGACCAACTGCGCAAACTGTACCAGCAGAATCATGAGTCCAGAATTCATCTATCCCTTTGGGTTTCCAAACACCGGAAGGTGCCGGATCGTTGACATGTTTTGATGTGCCGTGTCCCATCAGAATATTTCCTTTCCATAACGCTTGTGGAAACTTCTGCCCCTGCATTGGTGTTCTGAAACGTTCCCAGTTTGTGAAATTTCTGTCATTGGGATCCCAAATATGCCCACCAACTACACCTGTTGGTTCAACTCCCAATGAATCAATCAGATATGCGACATCAGCATAATTGTGTCCCAGATTTTCATGGGAATGGGGATCCACTGAAATATTCAAATTTTCGTGAATATATCTCACAATGTTTTTACCATCCGTATTGGCTGTTACCTCGGGGGTATCCCATTTCATTACGCCATAGAGAAAATTCCAATCTGTTTCCCAATTAAAAGGGATATTATTTTCATGGATCATTTTACAAAACTGCAGCAGTTGATTTCGGTTTTCAATATAAGCATCCTTGTTTTCATCTAATGAATAATCCGGATAATGTTGATGAAAAAAGTCTTCGTTATGCATAAACAGAGCAACATACACGACTCCTTGCTGCAGAGACTCGGTTGGAATTTTGCGTGATGAAGCAGTGCAAAAATCTTTACCACTTTTTCCGGCTAATGCTTCCACCGCAGAAGTTTTGGAATTGGTGCAGCAGAAGTAGAACAAATAATTTCCTTACCGTTAGAATTTACAATTCCATGACCCGAACCATCCCAATCCGTGATGCGCTGAAAATTTGTTCCATCAAGATTTATGGTAGCCATGGCAGCGCCGGATTGTCCGTTTTCCCTTAAGATATGAAAGGCAAATTGTTGCCCATCCGGAAATGGATAAGCATCGGAAGCAAGAGATGTGCCCGGACAGTTGTTTCTGTTTGTAATACGTTGGCTGGATTTTACGATAGGTTCGTCACCAGTCAAATCAAGTTCTACCTTGTACACATCCTTTTCATCCTTTATTCTTTTATTTGAAATCAACAACTCCGAATCTCCAATCCACTCCGGGAATCTACCGCCATTGAAAATAACTGTTTCAAAGCCGGTTTCACGATTTATCAATCGCACTTCATTGTAAATAATTTTTTGGTAATTGTAGGCAACCCACTTTGTGTCAGGAGAAAGTGATGGGAACCATTCGGATGCATCGTTGTAATTTGTCAATCGTTTTAAATCTGAAACACTTTTTGTGAGCAGATCAAAATGAACACTATACAAATCAGCACCGCTGGGATCTTCACGACAAACACTACCGGTTGATTCCAAATTTGCTGCAAAGACGACTAAATATTCTTCGGCTGTGATATTTTGTGAAATAAAAGTAAACAGCAGAATCAGGACAGTTTTAAAGAATGGATTTTTCATTTGTTTTCTCCATTTTATAACTTTACTAAACCTTGAAGATTTAGTAAAGTTGGTTTAGCAAAGTTAATAAATCAACAACATTTTATTCATTCCCAAAATGTTATTATTAGCTCTCAATTGATAAAAATACATTCCCGAACTTACAGAATTTCCAAAATCATCCTCGCCTTTCCAAACGAAGGAATGATTGCCTGAAGATTTGTTCTCATTTATCAAAGTCCTTACTCTCTTCCCGTTAATATTATAAATTTTTAACTCTACCTGTCTGACCGCTGAAAGTCGTAGATCCACCGTCTGTTTGGTGGGCTGATAGCTTATTTTTGTTGAAGAATTGAAAGGATTGGGGTAATTCTGAAAAAGTTTATATTTTGAAATTTTGGAATTATTAAATCGCTGATCAGAAATATTTGTTGAAGTGTAATTGAGAACAGGAATCGAAATTGAGCTTGGATTATTTGCATTAAACGCCAACTCAATATCACCGTCTGCAATCCAATAGGGTACAGTCCAGAGAGATGTATCATCCAGCGTTTGATTAATACTTGCCCAGTCAAGACGCAAACGATAACCAGCCGGGATTTCCCAGCCAATAATTATAAACTCACCCGTTTTTTGATGCCATGATGTAGTGTTGGAATTTTCCCGCTCGCCCAGACTGGTTTGGGATAAATATGTCAATTCACCGGTTGGCGATTCAGCATAGAGCTGTAAATTGATTTGAAATTTTGAAGCAGTACTTTTTGCATAAACTTCAGCAGTAGGGATGCCGAGGATTCTCAATGTGTCTGGCAAGGGATCGCTGCGCCAGGTTTTTCGATCCATATTAAATTTGGAGATAGTTGACCTGAAGTGTTCATTAACTGCATCAGTCCACGAATGAGACGATTCCAAAAGTTTATGCTGGATGAGCATTGAACCATCGGAATCCGAAGGTGGCGCCAAAGAAAGTGTGTTATCGCTATGAAGATAATATGTTTGAAATTCTTGTTCTTCCGGGGGCCATGAGTCAAACGAGAAATGTTTCCAATCAGGCCCAAGCGACATGATTACCGGTTTTAAAGTATCGAGACCACAGTATTCTTCTTTCAAAATTTCATGAAAGAATTTCTGTTTTAAATCTCTTCGGAAATCATTTTCATCCCGGGAATCTTCCGAACCATGTCCGCCAGTCCCGATATAAATATATGAAGGCAGGGGAGAAGCAGCATAAGCGCCAACCATTCGATTGTGAGGAAAAGCATGATCATGCCAGGCGCCCATCATTAAATAATGAGCCGATGAAGCAGCAACATCATCCGCATCAAAATATCTCCCCCGGTTTACCACAGCCCGGACGGAATCATAATTATCAGCTAACAACCATCTTTTTAAGGGAAATGCAGAAGTATCTATTCTGACTTTTTCATTATACTCCAATTCTGCAGAAATAGCAAATGAATAACAATCATTTCGCGCCATAGCATCGACACGGACAGGTACACTATTTTCCGGGGCAACCGCTTTAACTTTCATCCCATTAACACCAGCAAACCAGGCATGAAATCCACCCTGGGAACCACCATTAACACCGATTTTTTCTGCATTCACCATCGGATCTTCAACGAGCGAATTGACAATGTTTTCCAAATCCTGTTGTTCCCGGTAACAAAAAACAGTGGAAAGACCTTCTGAATCGCCCTGTCCACGAACCGAATATGTAACTGTGACAAATCCATTTTTGGCATATTCACGAGCGCTATTTATTGGCTGAAGTTTTGAGCCGCCGAGTCCGTGGACAAAAACAATCGCCGGATAGCCAGGTGCGGGTTTCTCACTCAATGGTGTAAAACGAGAGACATCCAGTTTTACACCGTCGTCCATTTCAAGCCAGATATCTTCACGGGAGAACTGTCCGTTTACATTTGAAGAAATTAAGAAAAATGAGCCTAATAAAAAACAGATTACATTTGTGCGAAAATGTGCTTTCATCGAATCCCTCTTTGTTTTTATAATTATAATCGGTTAATTATTAGAATATCAATCTAATTATTATTTAAAATAATAGCAACGGATTTCTCTGGTTTTCAAAAATTCGCAAGAAATATGCCATCAAATTTTGAAAATATATTTTATTGATAACCAATGAGTTATAACAAATTGCTGTAAGTTACTGTTTAATTTATTTATTTATTTTGTACGAAATGGTACAGTGAATGCACCTATGAGTATAAATATATTTTGAACAAAAATTGTAACTGTTCAGCGTCGTCTTTAATGTCATTATGAGGGAGCTTGCGACCGAAGAATCTCCATAATTATCCTACATTTCCTAGTTAACTGTGAGATTCTTCACTTCCCATCATCCCCCAATCGCATCCCTCATTCAGAATGACATTTATTCACCAACAACTGAACAGTTACCAAAAATTTACAAATAGAATTTGATCATTAGAAGAAGAAAAAATTACTTGCAATTTATTCAGTAGAAGGTTATATTTTTTAATGTAAATTAAACCCAAATAATGCAATTGCCACGAAGACACAAAGGCACAAAGAAAGAAATTATAATTATTTATGATTATATGTTTTGCAAATCTTTTTCATTTTTTTTTACATCAAATTTAAAACAAAACTTATATTTTTCCTTTGTGTCTCTTGGTGCCTTGGTGTCTTTGTGGCGACTCTTTTTTTTCTATTGCATTATCTGGGTTAAATCCAATAATCCAATAATCCAATACTCCAAAACTCCATCACTCCATCAAAAACCCCGGAGTCAAAATGAAAATAACAAAAGCCGTCATAACTGCAGCAGGACAGGATCAACGTACGCTGCCATTACAAATGCTTATCGATCGTGATGGAACCGAAAAATCTGTCCTGGAAATTATCATTGAAGAAACAATTAGAGCCGGGATTGAAGAAATATGTTTAGTTGTCTGCCCTGGTGATGAAGGATCTTACAAATCTGTTGCTGGAGACCACGCAGGTAGGATTCAATTTGTTCAGCAGGAAAAATCTTTAGGTTATGGTCATGCAGTTTATTGCAGTAAATCTTTTGTGGGAAGTGATCCATTTTTACATTTGGTCGGAGATCACTTATATATAAGCAGAACTGAACAAGGTTGTGCTCAACTGCTTGTTCAATTTGCAGCAACCCAAAAATGTGCAGTGTCCGCGGTTCAGGCGACCAGGGAGAATTTGTTACCATACTATGGTGTTATCGGTGGGCAGAGAATTGCAGGAAGCAGCGGTCAATACAAAGTTGATACAGTCACAGAAAAACCCACGCCCACAGAAGCAGAACAACGACTCATCATTCCGGGGCTTCGCGCCGGGCATTATTTGTGTTTTTTTGGTATGCACGTACTGACGCCAATTGTATTTGATATATTGGAGGAAAAAATTAACAATAACAAAAAAGACAACAAAATAACCTTGAGCGATGCGTTAGCAGAGTTGCCAAAACGAGAGCAATATCTTGCACTGGAAAAGGACGGCTGGCGTTACGATGTTGGCGTAAAATACGGGCTTTTAAATGCACAATTGGCTTTGGCATTAAGCGGAAAAGACAGGGATATGGTATTAACAAAATTAGTAGAATTGCTTGCAACACGCGAGGGTGGATCAACATGGGGGCAACCAGTTAATGAGTGAACTAATAAAAATTATTACATCATCTGATCCACAGGTTCGCGATTTATCCCTTGACGCTTTTTGTCGTGACGCATCTCAACAAAACTTACTGTCGGAATGTAAAGCGCTGGAACACATGAGAACCAATAATTCCAATCTTTATGAGCGTGTCCGGGCTCTGTTCTTCCTTTATGCAATTAATCGCTTTCATTTACCTGTTAAAATCGATGCTCAAAAAATTGGTCTAATACCTTTTGATGGATATTCTCATCTCTTAAAAAGACGGTTTGAAGAGGCGATTGAAATTTTTCAAAATGCGCAGGCTAAAAATGGCACAACAGACGGTATTTGCAGCGCATTAGCAATTGCGTATCACAATCTTGGATTTCAAACATTGGCTGACCAGGTGCGGCGCAGTGTGCGATCTGTCCGGGGAAACCAATGGATGTTCAGAATCGGACACCCGGCTGATCATCCTTTGCGGGTTCGACCTGAATTGATAAAACCGGATTCCAATAATCTATTTCCCATACTTCGTGAAGCAACCCCGGTACGAATGGACTTGACTCACAGCGGATGGAGCGATATTTTTTTTCTGGGAATGGATTTCCCGGAAGGCGCCCGTGTTCTTAATGTGTCTATAAATTTGTGCGTTAAAGATTTTCTCACCAATAGCAATCCCGAACCCCCTGTTGAAGCTTATTTCAGAGTTATTGACAAACCTGTTTTAAGATTGGTAAGTGTTGACCTGGAAGCGAATGTGGAGATCACTTCACTTGCTGAATTATTCGATTTTGCTAAAGATTATTTAGGATTATTAAAAGCAGCCGTAATTGCCTCCGGTATTGTTCCTCCCGGAATGGAAGGCGCTGACCTGCCATTAAAAGACCTGTTAGCCAGAATTGTTAAACCTGGTTTTGGTATAGAGATTGTCAGCCGGGTTCGGGGCATTCCCAAAGGCTCACGGTTGGCTGTTTCAACAACCTTGCTTGGCAGTTTGATTTCCGTTTGCATGCGGGCAACAGGACAGACAAAATCTTTAACCGGGACATTAAATGAAGAAGAACGCCGTCTGGTGGCTGCTCGGGCAATCCTCGGTGAATGGCTTGCCGGGTCAGGAGGCGGCTGGCAGGATTCCGGAGGTGTCTGGCCCGGGATGAAATTGATTCAAGGTGTTATTGCCGGAGAAAACGATCCTGAATTTGGAATAAGCAGGGGAAGGCTATTACCCAGCCACAAAATTTTTGACAATAGTGAGGTGGCAGCAGAAACGAGACAGAGCCTGCAGGATAGCCTGGTGCTCGTCCATGGCGGCATGGCACAGGATGTGGGGCCAATTTTGGAAATGGTTACTGAAAAGTATTTGCTCCGTTCGGAGGCAGAATGGAAGGGGCGAGTGCAGGCAATAAAAATTTTAGATGAAGTTGTTGGTTTGTTAAAGGATGGAAACGTACCAGGGATTGGCAACGCGACCAATCGAAATTTTCATGGACCGATTCAAACTATTATCCCCTGGGCAACAAACCTTTATACGGAATCGCTCATTCAAAATGTGAAAACAGAATTTAACACAGGATTTTATGGCTTTTGGATGTTAGGTGGAATGTCCGGCGGTGGCATGGGATTTATTTTTTCTCCTGATAAAAAACAAGCTGCGCAAACTCGTCTTCATGAAATTATGAATGATTCTAAAAAAATGCTGGAAAAAGCTATTCCGTTTGCAATGGATCCTGTTGTTTATGATTTTTCAATTAATGAAAATGGCACTTATGCAGACCTGTTAACTGAAAAAAAAGCATTGATGCCGCCAGGATATTATAACCTGGAAGTGCCATCTCTTCTGAAATTAGATTCACATCAACTATCGCGATTCAGAAGAGCAGAATTAAACCAGTTTGGCGAATCATGTCGTTTTGCCCCGGAACTATCCGGAACCATGCAAAATTTATTTGATATACTTCTCCCGCAACCTGAATTGCCAAAAGAAGATGAATTAAGCCTGACTGACTTGCTTGATAAGCATGGCTTTGATAGTGATCTCCATGAACAGGTCAAATCTGATCTGCGCAGTGGCAGAATCGGATTGGCGCAGAACCGACTTCCACAGAGAACCAAAATAGAAGATGTTTCAAAAAATGATATTTTTGATGCGACAAATGGGATTGATGAATCATTAAGAAAAGCGGGTTTGGAAGCACTTAACGATGGTACGGTAGCAGTGGTTTCTCTTGCTGGTGGTGCTGGCAGTCGATGGACTAAAGGCGCTGGCGTAGTTAAAGCATTAAATTATTTTTGTAAATTATCCGGTAAACATCGTAATTTCATTGAAGTGCACCTGGCAAAAAGCAGGCGGATTTCAAATTTGTGCGGGAAGCAGTTACCTCATGTTATTACAACGAGTTTTTTGACCCATGAAGCAATTGAAGAATTTTTGCAATGGAAAAATAATTATTCTTATGAAGGATCATTATTTCTATCTCCGGGAAAGATCATTGGTCTGCGCATGATTCCGATGATCCGTGATTTGCATTTTGCCTGGGAAGAAATGCCGCAACAGATTCTTGACGAACAGGCACAGAAAGTTTTGGAAAGCTTGCACAACGCGTTAATGGATTGGGCGCAAAATATGGGTGAGGGAAATGACTATACGGACAACCTGCCCAGGCAATGTCTGCATCCGGTTGGGCACTGGTATGAAATTCCAAACATGCTGCGAAATGGTGTGTTGGATAAATTGTTAGCTGAACGCCCCAATTTAAATTACCTGGTGGTTCACAATATTGACACACTGGGAGCTGATGTGGATCCGGGATTGTTGGGTTGGTTTATCAATGAAAACGCTGCATTCGCAACAGAAGTTATCACCCGGCGCATAAATGACCGGGGAGGCGGTCTTGCAAAAATTGATGGTCAGCTTCGCCTAATTGAAGGATTGGCGCTGCCGAATGAAGAGATTGAATTCAAATTATCATATTACAATTCCAATACCATGTGGATCAATGTCGATAAATTACTTGGCGCCTTTGGTTTAAGCAGAGATGATTTAAAAAATAACAAAAAAGTTTCCAATGCAGTTTCGAATCTGGCTAATCGAATGCCAACCTACATCACGATAAAAGATGTGAAAAAACGTTGGGGCAAAGGTCAGGAGGATATTTACCCGGTTACTCAATTTGAGAAATTATGGGGTGATATGACCGCATTGCCTGAACTGGATTTTAAGTTCATTGCTGTTCCCAGGGATCGCGGTCAACAGCTCAAAGAAGTGGATGAGCTTGACGGTTGGCTGCGGGATGGTTCTGCGGATTATATAAATTCGATTTGTGAGTTTGTTTGAAATATATTGAATTTTTCTTTTTGCGATAGCTCAATGACATAATAATTATCTATTTTTTAGAAAATTCCAAAAATCAAATTCCAAATTCCAAATAGGCTCCAATTTCCAAATACAAAATTCCAAATGTTTTGGAATTTGATCCAGACTTGGCGGGATGGAATTTATCCCGATGAAAAAGAATCAGGACAAGTTTTGGAAGTTGGTTTTTGGAAATTGGAATTTTCGGCTTTAATCTCCAAACTTAGTAACAGCAATTACCTCTGCTACTCTTCCTGTTCTATCATCTACTTGAAACTGATGTATTACTGTATTGCAAAAAAAACCTTGATTTTGTGTAATATAATATTTATATTATCCGTGAAATAAGCAACTAATATTACGGAGAATAATATGATTTCTTACCAGCGTAATGAAATAATATCGTCCAGCAAAACAGCAAAGAATCTTGGGCAAATATTAAAATCGTTAAAAACCGGTAAATTAAAACGTGCTGTGATTTCTAAAAATAATGAATTAGAAGCAGTGATTTTGCCAATTGACGAATATGAAGAAATACTGGAAACAGCAGAACTAATTGAGCACATTCAAATTGCCAAATTGGTGAAAGAACGAGAAAATGAACTGTCGGAAATCTCCCTGGATGAAGTATTAGAAAGCAGCGGAATCAATCGTAATGAAATATAAAGTCAAGTTCATACCCTCTGCCCGGAAAGATTTTGATAAGCTTGATGGTAGAAGAAAAATTTTAGTTGCTAAACAACTAGTCAAACTGGAAAATAATCCATTTGCCGGCAAAGAACTTGGCAACAAGGCTGGTATTGATTTAACAGGTTATTACAAACTTTATGCTGACAAAAAAAAGATCAGGATTGTTTATGCTGTTATTGAAGAAAGAGTAATTGTAAAAATAATTGCAATTGGCGAGAGGGATGAACTAGCAGTTTACCGAGAAGCAGCTAAAAGAATTAAGAAAAAATAGTATTTGCAAAAATTCCAAAAATTAAAACCCAAATGCGCCTAGTCGCATCCGCCTTTGCGCGTGATTCCAAATAAATTCCAATATTCAAATTCCAATGTCAAAGATAATGTTTGGAATTTGGTTTTTGAAATTTGGATATTGTCTTTGGATTTTGTTATTTGGTGTTTTCTCAATTTACCCATGAAAGAGCTGCAGAGCAATAATTCTTGTTTGCTGAAAAGAAATGTCACTTAAATTTTACAAATCCCACATTGTTCGCACAATGAAATCTTGCTGTCAATACCATAATTTTTTCGCACAGCTTCTAATCTTTCCAACTCATCCGCAGTCAATTTTTTCACTCGCCCTAATTGATAAGCAGTTAACGTCGCCCTGGCGCAATACTCAACTTTTTCCAATTTGTGAAACGCAGTTGTTAAGTCCGGACCGACAGTCAGTGTGCCGTGGCGGTCGAGTACCAGCGCGTCATGATTCTTGATCAATTTTTTGATGACCTCGGCGCCTTCATCTGTGGAGATAGTGGCATATTCAGTAGTGGGGATTGTTCCGAAAATTAATACAACTTCAGGAATGATACATTGTGCGAGAGAGTGTCCGGCTACTGTAAAACCGGTTGTAATGGGTGGGTGAGCATGAATCACAGCATGAATGTCTGGACGTTCGCGGTAAGCCGCTAAATGCATAGATACTTCGCCTGTTGGTTTACCGCTTCCTGAGAGTTTGTTTCCTTCCAAATCAATGAAAATAAGTTCGTCCGGTTTTAATTCTCCAAGACAAGTACCACTCGCAGTAATCAACAATCGATTTCCATTTAAACGCGCGCTTATATTACCATCAGTAGCTGCGACAAAATCTTTGTCATAAATTTTTTTACCAATGTTTACGATGTCTCGCCTAACTTGCCATTCACTGACCATAAATCAATTTCCAATATTTATTTCATCAATTATTCCAATAATAATGGAGCGAATTGGCGCTGCTTTATCTTTTACAACCTGCCTCGCTGAACCCCCCTCGTCGACAATCAGTACTGTTTCCCCAACTCCGGAACCGACAGAGTCCACGGCGATTAAGTAGTCTCCTGCTGGTTCACCCGAAGGAGTTAATTTATCGACCATTAATAATTTTTTACCATTGTAAAATTTATGATTAATGGTGGAATATATTGTGCCGATTACTTTGCCTATTATCATAATTATTTTGTTTTTCTTAAAATGAGCCCGTATTTAAATGTTTTATAGTATTTAAATTTTGCATGTGTTTAAAAAAATTCCAAAATCCAAGCACCAAAATCCAAATAAATCTCAAATTCCAAATCTTAATCAGAAATGTTTGGAAATTGTGATTTGGAATTTATCCCGATAAAAAAAGAATCGGGACAAGTTTTGGAATTTGGCAATTGGAGCTTGGAATTTTCCCTGTTCTACAAAAAATTCTAAAAAGATGACAAATTAACTCCATCAACAATTCCAATAATTGTATGATCCACCGGAACAAACCAGGTTTCCAACGCCAGCGCTGCTTCTCGTCCACCTTCATAATAAATTAATTCGTCCGGCCCCGCCATTCTGGTTGAATCACAGGCAACGATGGGATTTCCGGTTGGCAACGATTCTTTATTTAAGGGCTGCACTAATAACAGCGCCACACCTTCAACCCCTTCATAAACGACACAAGCCGTTACTGTCCCGATTACTTTTCCCAGCAACATTGTCCTATTCGCCTCCTGGTATTTTTCGAAATTCCGCTTTGGCAAAGCGGGTTGTTTCATTAATCTCTTTTGCAAGTTCATCGTGAATTGAGGGAATAATTGATTTATTTCTCCACAGCGCTTTGTTGGGGATTGCGTTCGTCCCAATTTCCAGTGCTGCTTCAATGTCTTCCACTTTTCCATTGAAAATAACAAATGCCTTTCCGCCAAGTGCATCTGCTAATCGTATTTCAACAATTTTAACCGTAGCGCCTTTGATACCTGCATCAGCTGCCTCAATCATTGCAGCAACCGAAGCGGTCTCGATAATACCGAAAGATTCATCTGTTATTTTGTTGCGTTTTCCCAAAATTGTTTCAATTACCTCGGGATGAATATCAGGAAGAAGAACTTTGTCTTCGATGAGATATTTTCCAACATCTAATCCTTCTCTGAATGACATTTCCACAGAAGCGACACTTCCGCCGATTAACACCAGGTATTTTCCACGAGAGACTGTTCCTGATTTAAATAGTGAAATAGGAGATTTTTTAATCATCGCATCACTGGCTAAAATGCCGGTTGAAATGCTGCTGAATTCAATCAGCGCTATTGCAGGATAATTTTTCATATTATACAATCCGAAAATGATCAACTAATACACAACGCCGTTCTCTTGAAAAACTGCGCGGACCTGTTAAACCCTCTCCAGTGGGACTGGCAATGGTAAATGATGTGTGTCCTTCGCCGCCAAAGCCTAACCCTGCGTAAGCGGGTCCGTTTTTAACAAAAATTGTCGTATTTATTTCTCTTGCCATGCGACTCAAATTATCAATATTTCTTGAATACATGACTGCTGTATGATAATTACCTCCTTCTACAAGTTTCGCAAAATTAATTCCTTCATCTGCGTCTGAAACACGAACAATGGGAAGCACAGGCATCATTTGTTCCGTCCAAAGTAAAGGGTGGTTTTTATTAACTTCAACAACTACTAATCTCACACTGTCATCTACTGAAATACCAATTTTTGAAAGAATGACGCTGGCGTTTTTACCAACGAGAGATTTGTTTACTACTGCTGGTTGAGCCGGTCCATTTATTTTTTCAAAAATTATTTTTTCTAATTGGGAAAGCTGATCCTGGGTTAGCAGGATAGCGCCATTGCTAATCATTGCTTTAATCAAATCATCAGCAATTGAATTTACAGCGATGATTTCTTTTTCATCAACGCAGATAATATTATTATCAAATGAAGCGCCTTTGACAATTTCGCGTCCGGCTAATTGGATATCAGCGGTCTCGTCAACCACGATTGGAGGATTCCCGGGTCCGGCACAGATGGCTCGTTTGCCGCTATTCATCGCTTCTTTCACAACAGCGCCGCCACCAGTAACCACTAGCAATCTTATGCCCGGGTGTTTCATCAATTGTTGTGCAGATTCAATTGTGGGTTCAGCAATACAGGTAACGAGATTTGTTGGACCACCAGCTTTAATTATTGCCTGGTTTATTAAACTAATATTTTTAATGGAAGTTTTTTTAGCATTGGGATGAACATTAAACACAACGCTATTACCAGCAGCGACCATGCCGATTGTGTTACAAATTATGGTTGAGGTTGGATTGGTTACCGGGGTGATAGCTCCAATCACGCCATAGGAAGCCTGTTCAAAAAGTGATAACCCCCGATCACCGCTGCGGGCAGTTGGGAATAAATCTTCAGTACCTGGTGTTTTTTCAGAGACTAATTTATTTTTTAAAACTTTATCTTCAACCCTGCCTAAACCGGTTTCTGCCACAGCCTCCTCGGATAATAGCTGAACATTGTCCAGCATTGTTTTCCTGATACTGACGATAATTTTTTCTCGACTACTCAAGGGCATGTTGATAAGTTGTTTGTGAGCTATTGTAGCAGCGTTCACAGCTTCATCAATTGAATTAAAAATTCCCTGGTCTGATACGTCTCTTATCGGTTTGGTATTAAGTTGAGGTGAATTTTGAGATTTAGAATTTGTAATAATGCTAAATACTTTTTCAGCGACGTAATTTATTTGTTTGTCTGTGAGATCAGGCAAAAATTGGCTCCTCTTTTCTCTCATTTTGAATGAAAATTTTTCGCTCTTTACTTTTTGGAGGAATCGGTAAACCGTTTTCTTTTAATAAATTGACGTGTTCTCTCATAGTCCACTTTGCTTTGAATAAACAATTTTCAACTGAGTGCCCTATTCCTGTAAAACCCTCTAATTCAGGAGAATAAAAACCAAAGAAATCCGGTTCTTCGGTTGCTTCGATTACTAATGAATATGCTAATTCAATCATTTACACCCTTTTTATATCTAATCTCCCCATTCACCTCCCAATTATCCACAATCGCCATAACAACAGCATCACAAGGACGATTGTCAGTCATGACGGTTTGCCGGGCGGAACTGCCGGTTGCGTAAAGAACCATCTCGTCTATTCCCGCGCCAACTGCATCGGCAGCAACCACATGACCTCCGCTTTCATTTCCATCCAAATCGACTTGCTTTAGAAGAAGAAATTTTAAACCGGTCATGCTTTTTTCTTTTTTGGTGGATACAACTGTGCCAATAACTTTTGCTAATAGCATATCTTTGCCTATGATTAATTTGATAGTAATAGTTTCTAATAAACGAAATCCTTGCGCTGCGGGCAAGAAAATACTGAATAAGAAAAAAAGTATTTGAAAGGTGATTTGGTAATAAGGAAATTAGGTAATAAAAAATTTATCAATATTGTGAATACTCAATTACCCAATAAACTAATTACCCTGTTACCTAATTGGTTCTGGTTAGTCCGGGTTAGGTAAGTAGGTAAAAAGGTAATTGGGTTGTTAATCCACTCCCTAATTACCTATTCTACTAATTACCTAATTTACTTATTTACCCGTTTTCTTCTTTTCTGCCGCTACCTCATCCTTTCTTCCCAAAGGTAACACCTCGTCAACATTGCTATGCGGACGTGCAATAATATGAAGAGCAACAATTTCACCTACTTTAGCAGCGCCAGCCTGTCCCGCTTCACAAGCAGCTTTTACAGCAGCTACATCGCCGCGAATGACTGCAGTGACATACCCGCCGCCGGTTTTTTCGTAACTTACTAATTCAACTTTTGCTGCTTTGACCATTGCATCGGCAGCTTCAACCATTGCCGGGTAGCTGCGACATTCTATCATTCCAAGAGCTTCTGCCATTTCAAATTCCTCCATAAAATTTATAATTGTGTGTTTTACTTTTTGACAAAATAAGTAGTGGCTAATAAAAAGGTATAGGTAAAGGTAAAGATCAGGTCGAGATTAAGGTCAAGGTCAAGAAAAAATTCATTCTTACTTTTGTATTTATCCTCGAACTTGACCTTAGCCCTTGCCATTCTATTTCTCAATCAGTATTTTTTTTCTTTACCTTTTCCTTCACCTCCACCTTAATTTTTAAGTTTGTTCTTTACCGGTAACATTTTCAATCGCCTGTACTGCAGCGCGCCAGCCAACATCAATATCGCGCTCTTCACCGCCAAGGTAAACCCTGCCAAAGCTGCCATATGAGCGGACTTCAAGGATATTTATTTCTGCAGCTTTTTCCGCTTCATTTGCAGCTAATGCAGCATAAGCTGCTGGTTGGACTTCCATGACGTACATGGTTTGTCCCGGGATGATCAGGTTCCCATGGCGCATTCGATTGATTAATTGTGTTTGGTGATCATCAATCCGCCTGATAACCTGGCTGGAATAGATTTTTGGTTTCCAGCGGTCTTCTTCTTTCAAACCGAGTGTTTCCAAAATTGCGCTGCCAGCCTGACGCACATCTGCCTGTGATTCGGAATGAATTTCCAGCAGACCATAGAGTCGTTCAACAATTTGCATCCCTGGTGTTACTCTTGTTGATTTAAGAGCAACATCAGTTATTCGGTTTATTTCAATCCCTGGTGAAATTTCAACATACAGAGATGCCATGTGGGCAATCGGCAAAAATCCCTGCGCGACAGTCCCTAAAAAAGCGGCATATTGGGGCTGCAGGTTATCTAAAAAAACATAAGAGCGTAAGTCAACCAAATTTTTCTCCTTATTCATTTTAAATATTCTTAAGTTCACCCCGACATGAATATCGGGGCTTAAAAATGAAAGGATGATAAATCATCCTGAAAAATCCGCAATCTTTTTTGCTTCTTGTAAATCTACTTCCTCATCATATTTTACTTCTTCTATTGCTTTTGCCAATCCCGCATCTAAAAGCATTTCCTCAAATTTTTTATATTTTTGGTAATTTAAATTAACAGAACAATTGTTCATAAATTTGCACTTTCTGATCGCCTATTATTGGTACATGAGTCATAAATATCTTTTATAATCTCATCAGCATCTTGATTATCTTGCCATTTTCCGCTAAAACGAGTTAAGCCTTTCTTTTTCGTATCAATGGGTAAAATTGAAATAAGCAATTTTGAATGTGATTTAAGGTTCAACTGTTTGATAATAGAATCAGGGATTGACAGATGACCATCCTGGAGAATTTCTGCTATATATTCAAGAGTTTCCAATAATGTCTCCTCATTAAATGATTTTGTAATTATCAGCCAGTGCAATAATTCTGCAGTCGATGCACTTGTTACACCAAATTATGATTCTGCCTCTTTTTCAAGATTTGTTATAATTTCATCAATTGTTAATCTTAATTCAGTTAAATCATCCTTCAGGACTTTCCAAACAATATCATAATCAGTTCCGAAATACCAATGGATTAATTTATCTCGCATTCGAGCAATTTCTCTCCATTTAATATCAGGGTATTGATTTTTAATTTCATCAGGAACATTTTTTACAGCTTCACCGATTATTTCTAATTTTCTTATCACGGCACTAGATGTTTTATCATCATCAACAAAGTCTTCAAAGTCAAATCCTTGAATAAATTCAAATATTTTATCGATACTTGATAGAATATCATTAAGATATAATTTTGGATTTCTTACCATATTGTAACAGCTTCGTTTAAAATTATTTCTTTTAACTCTTTACGAATTGCCTGTCTTCTAACAAGATCCACTTTAATTCCCAAAAGATCGCTCAATGAATTTTCAATTTCGATAAAATTTAATAAACTCGGTATTTCATGAAATTCTACAAGGATATCGATATCACTCTTACGATTTTGTTCCTCCCGAACATAAGAACCAAAAAGGCTGAGTGCTTTTATTTTATATTTTGATTCTAATTCTGGTTTATATTTAGTTAATTTTTTTTCGATGGATTTAATACTTTTTTGTGCCATTTTAGGATTCCGTTATTAAACCTGCCTGCTGCACAATCTTCACCCCAGCGCTTGCGCCAAGCCTTGTCGCGCCAGCTTCAATCATTTCCTGGGCGTCTTCCAATGTGCGGATACCACCAGCTGCTTTAACGCCCATTGATGTGCCGCTAACCACTTTACTCATTAATGCCACATCGTGTGCAGTTGCGCCACCTTTGGCAAAACCGGTTGATGTTTTTACATAATGAGCGCGTGCTTTTTTAGACAATTCACAAGCTTTAATTTTTTCGTCATCAGTTAACAGGGCTGCTTCGATAATCACTTTGCAAATGGCGCTGCCGTCCACACAAGCATCAACTACCGCCCGAATGTCTTTAAAAACTAAATCAAAATCTCCGCTTTTTAATGCGCCAATGTTGATCACCATATCAATCTCTTTGGATCCTTCCCGGATGGCGCGGCGTGTTTCCATTGCTTTGATCTCAGGCAGATTGGCGCCCAAAGGGAATCCCACCACTGTACACACATCTACATTTGAATCTTTTGTTAGTTCATGCGCTAATTTAACATAAGTTGGATTAATGCAAACAGAAGCAAAGCTAAATTCAACAGCTTCTTTGCAAAGAGTTTCCACCTGCTCCTTTGTTGCTTCCGGTTTTAAAATTGTGTGATCGATATATTTTGAAAATTCTGTTGGCGCGCCAATTCCACCAGGCGCATTGGAAACTCTGGACAGTCCTAAATCAATGAACTTGCGGATCGTGTCCGGAGCTTTATCCGCACATTGTCCACAATCTATGCATGTTTCATTATCACAATTAGCCGGTGTTGTGGATGGTAGCAAATTTTTATCACGGCTAAACATTGCAGCGATTTTTTCAGCTATTTTATCGAGGTCTGACGTTGAAATTTCTGACAAATTTTTCTCTCCTGTACTCGTGCCATTATTTTTCAAATTTGAATCCACTACTAATTTCCCTTTTTCAATTTCTTCAATCATTTTTACTCTTCGTAAATGCCTGTCAACAGTACATTCTGTTGTCAGCCAAATATCAGCGATTTGTTGGGCTAATGCAAAACCAATTAAACCTGCTCCCAAAGTGAGCACATTTGCATCATTATGTTCACGGCTATTCCTGGCAGATGAAACATCATAACAAAGCGCTGCGCGAACGCCATCTACTTTATTGGCAGCCATTGAAGAGCCAATTCCAGCACCATCGATTATAATTCCTTTTTCATATTTTCCATCAGAGATTAACTTTGCCACATTAAAAGCCATAGCCGGGTAATCGACTGCTTCTGTACTGTGAGTGCCACAATCAAAAACCGTATATCCTTTTTCTGTGAGATAGTGCTTTAACTTTTCCTTTAATTCAAAACCGGAATGGTCGGAACCGATGGCGATTTTTTTTGTGTTCGATTCTGGATTCATATTTGTTTAGGATGATAAATAAATAGAAATTGTTTTATGTCAAATTTGCTGAAAATCTAATATAAAAGAATAAAAATAAGTAAAATAAATATACAAAAAATTACGTCATGTGTCAAGTGAAATATTCTTCATAAATTAAAGTAGGATTTTTAGCTTGATTTTTATACGAATATTTCGTATTTATTATCAACTAACTTTTCCCGAAATATTTCAAAAATTAAATTAAAGGAGATTATTAAATGGCCTCCGCAAACAGAGAATTATCCCACGATAAACTTCGTTATACATGTGATCCTGAACAATTCAAATTTCAAACGACGGCAGAAGTGAAACCATTGAGTGAAGTGATCGGTCAGGAGAGAGCTGTTGCTGCGATTGATTTTGGTGTTAATATCAAAAGTTTTGGCTATAACATTTTTGCAGTGGGCCCGGTCGGCGCTGGCAGGACGTCAACCATAAAAGAAGCCGTGGAAAAACGAGCGCGTGAATTGCCGATTCCTGATGACTGGTGTTATGTGTATAATTTTCAAAATCCTGAAGAGCCTAATTATCTTCGCTTACCAGCCGGTAAAGGGAAAAAATTAGCGAAAGATATGGAGCGTTTCATTTCTCAACTTACAAAGGATATTTCAGAAGTCTTCAATTCAGAAGATTATAAAAATCAACGGCAGGAAATAATTCAAGCACTTCAAAAAAATCAGAATGAAATTTTAAGCAATCTTGATAAACAACTGCGTAAAAAAGGGTTTACATTGAGGAAAATTGCTACCGGTTTGGTGCTGGTTCCGGTTAAGGATGGGAAGCCGCTTACCCAGCAGGAAATAGAAGCGATGCCTGAACAAGAACGAAAGAAAATGGAAGAAACCGGTCGGGCATTTCAAGATGAGCTAAATGAAGATTTGCAGGTCATAAATAAATTAGAACAGGAGACCAAAACAAAATTAGACAAACACCAGCGTCATGTCATGTGGCTCATCATTGAACATCCGATGAGAATAATTCGGGATGAATTCAAAAAGCAAAATGATGTACTCGAATATTTAAAACATGTTGAGGAAGACCTGTTAAATCATGTGGAAGCCCTGTTGCCCCTTGCTGCGGAAGAAAATTTAAATAAACCAATCAATGCCAATCAAAAGACAACTAATTTAGATCTGGATCGCTATTTGATAAATTTAATGGTTGATAACAATAAAACAGTTGGCGCACCTGTGATCGTTGAGACAAATCCAACGTACCATAATCTAATCGGCAGAATTGATCGCATTCCTCAAATGGGAACATTAGTTACGGATTTTACAATGATTCGGGCAGGAGCGCTTCATAAAGCAAACGGTGGTTTTCTCATTATTGAAGCTTCCCAATTATTTCAATCGCCGATTACCTGGCAGGCATTAAAACGGGCAATAAAAACTTATTCAATCGCCATAACTGATTTGAGTGAAGAATACAGTCACGTCAGCGTAAAAACACTGGATCCGGAGCCAATTCCATTAGATGTGAAAATTATAATTATCGGTAATTTGCAGGCATATCATGCATTGCTTTCCTATGACGAAGAGTTTACGAAACTTTTTAAAGTGAAAGCAGATTTTAATATGGAGATGAAGCTCAATAAAAAGAACATTTTAAATTACGCCCGCTATATTTCCAAACAAAATACTCAAAAAAAACTGTTACATTTTAATGCTGACGCTGTTGCACGGGTTATTGAATACGGGGTTGAACTTACATCAAATCAGCAGAAATTATCAGCACGATTTACAGCAGTGCAGGATCTATTAGTCGAAGCAAATTACTGGGCAAAAAAAAATCACCATTCAATAGTTGAAAAATTTGATGTCCAGCAAGCGCTTGATGAAAAGAAGTTTCGTCTGAACAAATATGAAACCAGGATGCAGGAAATGATCAATGAGGGAACTATTTTCATCGATACAAAGGGAAAAAAAGTAGGGCAGGTGAATGGACTGGCAGTGCTGGATGTTGGCGATTATGCGCTGGGTAAGCCAAGCCGGATTACTGCCCGGACATACCTGGGACAAAGCGGTGTTATTGCCATTGACCGAGAAGCGAAAATGAGCGGCACACTTCACAATAAAGGGGTACTTATTCTATCCGGTTATTTCAATGGCGTTTTTGGTCAGAACAAACAAATATCCATGTCAGCCAGTTTAACATTTGAACAAACTTATGATTCAGTGGATGGAGACAGCGCTTCGTCAACAGAATTGTATGCGCTCCTTTCCTGTTTGTCAGAAATCCCGATTAAGCAGGGATTAGCTGTAACAGGATCGGTAAACCAGTTAGGAGAAGTGCAACCCATTGGCGGCGCAAAACACAAGATTGAAGGATTTTTTGATATTTGCCAGGCACAGGGATTAACCGGGGAGCAGGGAGTTTTAATCCCGAAAACCAATGTTAGAAACCTGGTATTAGATGATCGTGTTGTGCAGGCTGTGAAGGATGGAAAATTTCACATCTACCCGGTTAAAACCATCGAGCAAGGGATAGAGATTTTGACCGGAACAAAAGCGGGGAAAAGGCTCAAAAATGGGAAGTTTACTGCGGGGACAATATTCAACACTGTTAATGAAAAATTACAACTGATGGCAGAATTGAGAAAGAGTAAGAAGAAGGATAATGAAAATAACAATTCAGAACGTTTGGAAAACGAAAAGCATTGAAGCTGATAACGGTAAATTAAGAGAACTGAAGTTGTTGTCTGATATTAATATTGAGTTTTGCGGATCGTGCATCCAGGCGATTCTCGGACCTTCGGGCAGCGGTAAAACAACGTTACTGCGGCTAATAAACAAATTAGACTCACCGGACAAAGGGCATATACTTATTGATGACGTTTCCATTGATTCAATTCCGCCTAGACAACTGAGGAAAGATATCGGAATGGTTTTTCAGGTGCCAGCATTATTCCGCGGATCAATTTTTAATAATTTATCTTTTGGCCCAACATTATATAAAAAGGAATTCAATACAGAACAGGCAAAACGATTATTAAAAATTGTTGGATTAAACGACATAGACCTGTCTCGTGATATTGATAGCTTATCAGTGGGACAACAGCAGCGAATATCTTTTGCTCGTTCCCTGGCAAATGAACCGCGTGTGCTTTTATTGGATGAACCCACATCTGCGCTTGATCCATCCGCGGCAAATAATCTGCTCGACTTAATTAAAAAAATTAACAAAGAAATGGGCGTGAGTATTATTTTGGTTTCTCATATCATGGAACATGCTCAAAGAATAGCAGATTTTATTTGCCTGCTGGTAGAAGGAAGAATAGTTGAAAACGGAACTGCTTCCTCTTTTTTTAAACAACCTCAAACTGGGATCGCCCAAAAATTTATCCGGGGAGAATTATAGATGGAGTTCATTTCTCTCGATTATTATGATGTTTTGTTTGCACTTTTTTTAATATTAATTCCCATTGGTATTTCATTCAAGGTACGTTTGGGAATTGAAAAAGAAATACTCATCGGCACTGTGCGGACATTTATTCAGCTAATGATAATCGGGTACATTCTCAAATATATTTTTGATCTAAAAACATGGTACTTTATTCTTTTAATGGTTTTGATCATGGCAGTGGTGGCAGGATATAATGCGGTGAAGCGCCAAAAAAGAAAAATTCCCGGGCTTTTTTCAATTGTCACAATATCGATATTTTTGGGCTCTGGGATTGCCATGATCACACTTATCGCTTTGATACTTAAAGTTGAACCGTGGTACAAACCGCAGTACCTGATCCCTGTCAGCGGCATGATGCTCGCCAGTGCAATGAATGGCGCTGCCTTGGCGATTGACCGTTTGATGGGGGAGACGAAAAACCGTCGCTGGGAAATTGAAGCTGCTTTGGCACTCGGAGCTTCACCATTTAAATCGATTAACCCTTTGTTGCGGGAAGCTGCCCGGGCTGCAATGATGCCAACCATTAACGCCATGATGATTGTGGGAATTGTTCAATTGCCGGGAATGATGTCTGGTCAGATTATTGGCGGTGTTGAACCGGTACAGTCGGTGAGATATCAAATTGTCATTATGTACATGTTAACTACATCGGTGACGATTTCCTGTATTTCTGTGTTGTTTCTATTTTATCGAAAATTATTTACCAAAGATGAGCAGCTTGATTTGGATGTTTTGTAGGTAAAGGCAAAGGTAAAGGTAAAGAAAAATATTGCAGATTGATGAATGAGCAGGTCAAGGTCGAGATCAAGATCGAGTTTCAAAGATAAAAGAAGAATAAATTTTGTAACTATTAAGCGTGGTTACAAAAGTTATTCTGAGGGAGCTTGCGACCGAAGAATCTCTCTAGTCGCCACATTTTTTTTAAATATTACGAGATTCTTCACTTCCCAACATCACCATCCCACTCCCTCGTTCAGAATGACATTATACAACGAATAGTATCTGAATAGTTGCGATAAAAGTAAGAATGAAATTTTTTCTTGATCTTGATCTGATCTTTACCTTTGCCTTTACCTATACCTTTATTTTTTTCTCGACCTTAACCTTGATCTTTATAAATAGATAATTAAAAAAATGAGGATAACAAAATGGGTTTCAAATGCGGATTAGTTGGACTGCCCAATGTTGGGAAGTCAACAATATTTAATGCGTTAACCGCTTTGCAGGTTGATGCTTCTAATTATCCTTTTTGCACTATTGAACCAAACGTTGGAATTGTGCCATTAAAAGATGAGAGACTGGACAAAATAGGGGAGATAATCGGATCAGCAAAAGTAACTCCGACAACCCTGGAATTCATTGATATTGCCGGTCTGGTTAAAGGTGCGAGTAAGGGGGAAGGTTTGGGTAATCAATTTCTGAATCATATTCAAGGGGTCGATGCGATTGCTCATGTTGTGCGATGTTTTAAAGATGAAAATGTTGCTCATACAAGCAGTGATTTTGATGCAAAGAACGATCTCGATGTGGTGTTAACAGAATTAATAATGAAGGATCTGGAAATAGTGGAGCGGCGAATAGCCAAACTTAAACAAAGTATTAAATCCGGTGATCCGAAAATGAAAAAACAGCTTGAGATAGTTTCGGAATTTGAACGCTTTCTTTCCCAGGGTAAGCCGCTCAAGGAAGTTGAATTATCCATTATCGCCAAAGAGATAATTCAGGAAATGAACTTGCTGACAATTAAACCCGCGATTTACATTGCCAATGTGAGTGAAGACAAATGCGACGATGAAACTCAAGCAGAAAACCTGCATCAGTTTGGAAAAAAACACGGAGAGCCACTTGTAACCATCAGTGGAAAAGTACAGGAAGAAATTTCTCAATTAGACCCGGAAAGCCAAAAAGAATTTCTTGACGAGTGGGGGCTGGAGGAGTTGAGCCTGGATAAAATTATTCGTGCCGGTTATGAAGTGTTAAATTTAATTACTTTTTTTACCGCCAATGAAAATGAAGCCCATGCCTGGACCATTCCTGCAGGAACGACAGTTCAGAAAGCGGCTGGGAAAATCCACACTGATTTTGAAAAAGGTTTTATAAAAGCAGAGGTGATCAAATTTAATGATCTAATTGCACATGGTTCTGAAACTGAAGTGAAACACCACGGATTGATGGGTGTGCATGGCAAAGATTATATTGTTGAGGATGGGGATCTGGTATTTTTCAGGTTTAATGTTTAGGTGTAAACATGTAAATGGGTAATGTGGTAATTGGGTGAATGGGAAACTGGGTAATAAGGAAATTAGGTAATCTTATCAATGCTGGCAAACAATACTAATTACCTAATCACCCAATTACCTAATAACCCAACCGTTCTTTCATTTTTTCAACAAAAGCATAAGGCACGTTCATTCTGCCAATGAAAATATCATTATTATATTTTCCATGGCAGTCAGAACCACCTGTTTCAATCAAATTGTACCTATTGACAATATTGCGAAAAAAATTAACCTGTTTTTGAGTATGCCTGGGATGGATTGTTTCAATCCCATCCAATCCAACTTTAATTAAGTCATAGATCCCAGCATCATTTACATCTTCTCCCGGATGCGCCAGGATACAGATTCCCCCTGCGCGATTGATCAGCGCAATTGCCTCCTGCGGTGTAATTTTATATTTTGGAACTTCACAGGGGCGACCATCGCCGATATATTTATTGAATGCCTCCTGATAATTATCAATCAAACCTTCCTTTAACAAAGCTCCGGCAATATGAGGACGTCCAATGGATCCATTTTGTGCACATTCCCGGACAGCTTCAAAGCTTAAAGGGATGGCACAATTATTCAGCCGTTTTACCATTTTTTCAGCCCGTTTAATTCGTTCGTTTTGAAAAAGATTTATATAATCAACCAGGGATTTATTATCATAATCAATGAAATATCCCAACATGTGAAGATCAACGTTCCTGGTTTTGGCTGAAATTTCTATACCGGGTATAAATTCTAAACCGTTATCTTTTGCATACTTTTCTGTTTTTCCCAGCGCAGAAATGTTGTCATGATCAGTAATACTAATTGCTTTGAGTCCAATTTTAATTGAATAATCGATGATTTTTTTGTAACTGAACAGACCATCGGATTGATCGGAGTGAATATGAAGATCAGCTTTTGCTTGAGGCGTTGGAGTAGAACGTGATTGATTTATTTGCATGCTTGATTTATATTGCCTTTCGCGTCATAGCGTGTATTCCTTAAATAGAATTCAGATTATTAGTTACAATTTTTTTCAAGGGTTTCTACAATCCAGTCGTTAAAATTTTTAGCGGATTTAATAGCTTTGTGATAAATTTTATGATGAAGTTCCGGATTCATCTTTACCATTAACTTTCCTGAAAATGAAGTATTTGGGTTTTTTCCACGAGATGCACAAAAGTCCAAATAATCATCTATTGACTCCCGAAACGCTGTTTTAATGTTTTCAACTGTTTTACCCTGAAAAGTGATGACATCTCTCGTATCTAATACTTCACTGTGGAAAATATCAGCCTCATCATCAAATTCGACATGTCCTGTATAGCCGTTATGTTTTAACAAGTGCATACTTCTGCTTCATTTAAAAATTGTCAAACTTATTTCAATGCACCTTATCGGTTTCTTTTCTATGATGAAGACGATGAAAAACAGCTTGAACTCAATATTTTGTGATAATTTTAATATCAGGATTTATCATTTTTATCGTCTTGATCTGCCTTACTCTTCTCTTCTTCTTTGTCCCTTTTTTTAGTTACCATTCTCGATACCCAGATACTCACTTCATAGAGGAGAATTAAAGGACCAGCCAGACAAACCTGCGTAAATACATCAGGTGGAGTAAGAACTGCTGCAAAAATAAAAATCGTTACTATGCCATAGCGCCGATTCTTTTTTAAAAATTCAGGTGTAACAATTCCAATTTTTGTTAAAAAATAGGAGAGAAGCGGCAATTCAAAAATTAACCCAAAAACCAGGATCAACAGCGTAACAAATTTTAGGTATTCCTTTATTTGGATGGAAGCTTCAAACTGCTCAGTATTAAAATTGAGTAAGAAGTTTAATCCGTAAGGAATAATGACAAAATAACAAAATACAGCGCCGACTAAAAATGAAAGTGTGGAAAAAATAACAATTATCGGAACATATTTTTGTTCCTTCTTGTATAAACCCGGAGCGACAAATTTCCATAGTTGATAAAAAATGACCGGTAGGCTTAAAATAATTCCGGCAAACAAGGCAACTTTAATATGGACCATAAATCCTTCAGTGGGAGCTAAAAAAATGAGCTTTTCATCTTTATTGGGATATGGACTTACCAAAATTTTCATTAATTGTTTTGAAATAAAATAACTGCCAATTGTAAAAAACACAATTGAAAGAATACATTTAAGCAATCGCTGCCTTAATTCTTCTAAATGCTCTAAAAAGGGCATTACTCTTTCTTTTGTGCCGTTGCCCTTAGTAGCTGTGCCGTTCGTGGTTTCGCTTTTTTCTTGTGTTGTTTCTTGATCTTCGTGATCGTCTTTTTTCTTCTTTTTAGAATCCATATTTTGGTTTTCGATTAATTAGAAGTTCAATTTATATTACAGAAAAATTTGTATTTTTAAAAATCTAAACTTACGAAAATTTAATTTCAAAATCAAGTTTAATTTGAGGAAGAATTGAAGGGATAAATTGATCTAAAGCCTGATTCATTAATTTCAATTAAATGAGGGAAAAAATCTACTAATAAAATCCGGCAGACAGCCAAAAAAAACAAGTATCCTGAAGCATGTGAACAGTATTCAGCAACCAGAACTATTTCCAAATATTATAGATAATTGCAATAACCCAAAAGCTAAAAGATAAACCAGCGAAGATAATTGCTAAAATCGTGAATGCTCCCCATTCAAAAATGTGTGCTCCAAATTCTTTTCCAAAAGCGATAATTTTTACCGCTACATGAATCCAGATACAGGCAATACTGAGAACAAGAGATGTCTGGGCAATTTTATTGAAAGAATCCATTTGAGTAAGTCCTTTTACAATTATCGGTTCATTTCTGTTTTGCTTTTTTTAGCTTGATTGTCATTAATAATAAATTTAACTATCTCATAAACTGAAAAGGATAATATAATTTTTCATTTCTTCAGTGTTTTGAAGGTATTTTATTAATTGCTTTGAAAAGCTTTTCATCATCAACCGGCTTTGAGATGAATCCATCAGGCTTTGTCGCTGTGATCCTGGGGTCTGTTTCTAAGTAACTAAGTGTTGTCAGGTAAATTACAGGTGTTTGATAAAGTTTTTTGATCCGGCTGACTGCATTAATCCCTTCTAGTTCCCCTTTAAAAATAATTTCCGTTAAAATCAAGTCTGGTCGTAATTTTGTAGCCAACCTGACTCCGTCTTCAGCAGATTTAGCAAGAGAAACCACTTCATAGCCGTGCGCTTCAAGTCTCATTTTCATTTCCATGGCTATTATGACTTCTTCTTCTATAATTAGTATCGTACCATTTTTCATTATAAATCTTCCTGAATTTATTATGATAGTACAGAGAACAATCTACAATTTAATTTTCAAAAATTCAAGCAAAAAATTGAAAATATTAGCATTTTTTTAATTAATCACAAATTGAATAATAAATTTTGTACCATTTTCTTTTACCACTTCCATCTTTCCCTGCATTTGGTCGGTCAGGATTTTTATCAAATGTAACCCCAGCGATTCAGTCGTATCAAAATTTACGTTTTCCGGAATTCCCACTCCATCATCCTCAACGATAAGTTCACATTGGTTATTTTCCAATTTTTTCAAGGAGACACGCATTTTCCCTGACCGGTTGTTTGGAAAACCATGTTTAAGCGCATTGGAGATCATTTCATTGAGAAGCAAGCCCAGGGGAATAGAACCATCTATTGTCATTTCAATTTCGTCAATATCCAAATCCATAGTAACATTGCGGTTGGTTCTATAATTAATAAAAGCCCGGTTTGCCATTGATTGAATATATTTTTTCATATCCACATTAGAGAAATCGTCGGAACGATATAATTGATTATGCACCTGTGACATGGTATAAACTCTGCTAACGCTGTCTTTAAACGCTTCCTTTGCCTTTTGATCCGTTATTCGACGAGACTGGGTGTTAAGCAGGCTGGTAATCACGTTCAGGTTGTTTTTTACGCGGTGGTGAATTTCTTTGATGAGAATTACTTTTTCTTCCAACGATTTTTTTAATTGTTCTTCTGTTTTTTTACGTTCATTAATATCCAGCAAAATTCCAAACGAGCCGATCACTTCACCGGTATCTTTATCTTTAATGTGCAATGAACAGTTGCTTATCCATTTTGTTTTTCCTGCCGGAGTTTGAATTTGAAGATCAACTTTGTATTGTTTCATTTTGCCACTCAAAAATAATTTAGAATATTCCTGCGGATCCTGTGGCGCTTCTTCATCTATGACGATAGTCTGCTGAATGAGCTTTTTCCATTTTTTTACTGTAAATTCTTTTGCCGGAATACCTGTCAATTCTTCACAACCCTGACCAACGAATTTATAAAATTTGTCAGGAAGGATTAAATGGTATGGCACTCCATTTACATTTTCTATTGATTCACGATATATTTGATGAGTATGTTGTAATTCTTCACGTGCCCGTTTATGCTCGGTTATGTCCCGGATTATGCCCTGACTGGCAATACCATCCTTATATTTAATATAAGAGACTGAAGTTTCAACTTCAATTTCTTTACCATTTTTCGCAATTGCAGTAAATTCATAATTTGGACTTAATGTTTCACCTTTAGCTGATCTTTTGAAACGATCTTCAATCAATGGTCGACTTTTAGGCGCAACCAGGTTAATAAAATCAAAGTCAGGGTCATTCATATCCTTCAACGTTAAACCAAACATTTGTTCGAATTTGTCATTTATGATTTCAAATTTGCGGTTGTAAAGTAAATAAATAGCATCGTTGGAGTTTTGAATTAAGTTACGATATTTTTCTTCATTTTCTTTGATTAATTTTTCTGCTTGTTTTTTCGTTGTCACATCTCTTACAATGGCTTGAATATATTGTTTCCCTACTAATTCAATTGAACTTAAACTAACTTCGGCGTCAAAAATGGTGCCATCAAATTTTGTATGCAACCATTCGAAAAATAATGATTCCCCTTTTAGCGCGCGGTTTATTTTTTCCATTGCTTTTTCTTTTGAATTCCGTCCGTCCGCTTGTTTTGGGGGAGAAAATTTGTATGGAGGTTTTCCGATAATCTGTTCCCTTGTACATCCAAACATTTCCAAAGTTTTGCGATTACAGTCAACAAATATCTCACTCTCCATTAAAAAAATAGCGTCGTTAGCTTGTTCAAAAAGTTGGTGGTATTTATTTTCATTTTCAAGTAAAGCCTGTTCTGCCTTCTTTAGTTCAGATATGTCCAGTGCAAAAGCAATTATCACTTCCTTGCCAAAAAAAGTGCCTTTATTCAATCTCACAATTTTTGGAAATATTTCACCGTTTTTTCGTCTCCCCCAGAATTCAAACTGCTGGGGAGTGCCTTTAAAAGCTTTTTCTATGTATTTACTGATTTGTTCCAAATCATTTTTGTTCGGTGCTGATAATGGTTCAGGTGTTTTGCCGATAAAGAATTCCCTGGGATAGCCGTACATGTTAACCGCGCCCTGGTTTACATCTAAAAAAATCCCGTTTTTATCTTGAATGTAAATTGCATCCGAAGCATTGTCAAAGATACTGTGGTAACTCTTTTCTGATTCTTTTTCTTTTTCCAATGCCCGATTCCGGTCGGTGATATCAACGTTTAAAGCTAAAATTGCAGTAACTTTATTTTTTTCATCTAATATTGGTTGGGCGGCTCGAAGAATAGAACGTTTGCTCCCATCTTTACGAATCATGGATATCTCTACACTTAGTGGTTTCCCTTGCAGGAGAGCTGGAAATTTTGCTTTGAATGTGTTGATTGAAGCCGAATCTAAAAATTCAGTGATGTGTTTGCCAAGTAATTCATCACTTTTATAACCAAGCAACTTACAAGTACTGGGACTGCAGTTTTTAATAAATCCTTTTGTATCTAACACTTCACCGCCATAAGGCAAAAGCTCAAATAGGGTGCGGTAACGTTTTTCGCTCTCAATTAATACTTTTTCAGTATTCATTTTTTCGGTAATATCCCGGCTGAAAAGAGAAAATCCGACCGGCTTGCCCTCAGTATCTAATATATCTCTTACCCGCGCTTCAATGTAGCTCACACCTTTTTCAGTTTCCTGTTTAACTGTGTAACAGTATTCACCCTTTTCACGAACTTCTTTGATAGCTTTTTCAAAACGTTCAGGATCAACTTTTTCTCGGGTATGTGTTTCCATCACTGTTTTTCCTAAAACTTCTTCCTTCTTGTACCCATAGAGTTTTTCTGCCATCGGATTGTAGTATATGATGCGAAAATCTAAGTCAGTTGCAAGAATAGCAACATCACTTGCACGCTCGATGATGTTTTCAAGGAGAGCGATTTTTTCAAGCAGCGCCTTGATTGATAGCTCGTTCTTGTTTTCTGACTGTTTTTTGACAATGTCCTTGTCTGTCATCCTATTCCTCGATGTGAAGTTTGAAATGTATAAATTGGCATAATTAGTGTCTGTCCGAGATGTCATTCCCGCATGTTTTTAGCGGGAATCCATTCTGTTATACAAGGAGATTCCGGCTTAAAAGATTGCCGGAATGACAGAAACAGGGCTTTTTCGGACAGACACTAATTAATAACTTTTGAATTTGTTCAGGATATCTTGAGTCGGTTGTTGAATATACATTTAAGCCAACAACATTTGCATGGAATGTAATGTTCTGTTAAAAGGATTAAAAACCAAACCAAGAATTTCCAGTGTAACAACTCCTAACAAAGCCTGATCATCATTTTCGCCCAGTATAATTGGCGTATGACCTTCACCTTCCTGTAAAGAGATGAAACATTCTGAAACATATCGCTGAATGGATGTGCCGTCGGCAAGAGTAAACGACATCTTTCTTTTTGGTCGTAGGTCAATTTTTTTCCATACTGATTCTGGCAGGAGTGAGTAAGTAGCGCCACTATCAACTAAAAAGTCCACTGATTCCTGTTTTCCCTGGGGACCGGTTACCATCCCTGGTATTACTGTTATGCCCATTATTTATTCCTTAATGAAGTGTTAAAGCGCTATTGGGTTGTCAATTCCAAATTTTTAATATCTTTTTGAGCAGCCATTTCCATATTTTTCAAGTCTTGTTTTTGAACGGCTTCCATATTTTTTATGTCTTTTTGAGAGGCAATTTCTAATTCTTTCAACTCTTTTTTTAAAGTTGCCTCCAAAATATTCAAATTCTGCTTTGCTTTAAGCCGTTCATTTACAATTTCTGCTAATGCTGCAGCTTGAACTTCAGCCTGTTGGTCGGTGAAACCCACTGCTATAAGTTTTTTAACGTAGGATAATTTATCAAATGTGGGGATGGCAGGTATCATATAAACTCCAGAATAAAAATATTTTACAAATCCCGCTGCCTTTAAAAATCTGGTGAATAATGCGGGATAGATAGGAAAAAGAAAAGGGCTGTATCATTTTAAAATAGCAAATTTTAGGGGTAAAGTCAAGAAGAAATTTGTATGACAAAAAAATTGAGAGGCGTTAAATCTGAAATTGAAAAGTAGCAGTAGCAGCGGCAGTAGCAGTCGTTTCAGAGCAAAATTTGTTGTGCTACCTGTACAGTTACCTTATTTTTATTATGCAATATAGACTGTGCCACTGTCGCTTTTATTTAAAACATAGAATTCGTGTTAGAAAAAACGCTTTTGCGATGTTATAAAATAAACCTTACCAGGTGAACAACGGCTATTGTATCTTAAGTCCTGAAAATCCTAAAAACGCAATGGACATCAATCCAGCCATGAGAAAGGCGATGGGTATCCCTTGCAGCGCTTTGGGAATGGGCGCCATTTCTAATTTCTCCCGAATACCAGCCATTAGTACCAGCGCTAAAGTAAAACCAACCCCCGCAGCTAATCCATGCACGATGCTGGCAATAAAATTGTAATCATTATCAAGATTCAATAGTGCAACACCGAGAATGGCACAGTTTGTGGTGATGAGAGGAAGAAATATTCCCAATGATTTATAAAGCGCCGGGCTGACTTTTTGAACGACCATTTCAACAAATTGAACCAGCGATGCGATGACAAGAATAAAGGCTATCGTTTTTAAATAAGTCAAATCCGGCGGCGCTTCTGCGTTAAAAATAATATAAAAAATGTTTGACGTTGTTGGTTTTAACATGAAAGCATTAATGAGCCAGGTTACCATTGAAGCCAGTGTCATGACAAATATGACTGCAAATCCCATCCCAACAGCGGAGTCCATGTTTTTTGACACACCAATATAAGGACAAATTCCCAGAAATCGTGTTAACACAAAGTTATTTATAAATATTGCTGAAACAGCGATTATTAACAGTTCATTGAATTCCATTTGATTTTTCCTCCGAATGGAAAATAATCATAATTTTTATTTTATTAATTTCAGTCGTAATAAACATTCAAAGTGGCAGAGGCAGTTGTACAGTCTATATTTCCTAAAAAAAATAAGGCAACTGTACAGGCAGTAGCAGGAAAAGAATCAAACTGCCACTGCTATTGCTACTTTCATGCTGCACTTCGTTTCGTATCCAGCCAATTAAATAATCCGAGAAACATACCCAGAGTTAAAAACGCACCCGGCGGTAAAATAAGGAGCAGTACCGGTTCAAATCCTGAACCAAACATGGGAATGCCCCATAGTTTGCCATCACCCAATAGCTCTCTTACGACTGCTATTATTGCGAGCGCAAATGTGAAACCAATGCCCATGCCTAAACCATCGATAAAAGAGTAGAGAACAGAGTTTTTGCCGGCATAAGCTTCAGCTCTGCCAAGAATAACACAATTCACAACAATCAGCGGTACAAATATTCCTAATGATTTGTGCAGTGCAGGCGCAAATCCAGCCATAACCAAATCTACGATGGTAACAAAAGTGGCAATGACAACAATATAAATAGGAATTCGGATTTTCTTGGGCACACCTTTTCTGATCATTGAAATAATAACGTTTGAGCACAAAAGCACAAACGTGGCAGCGGCTCCCATTCCGATGGCGTTTTGCACAGAATTTGAGACTGCCAATGTAGGACATAATCCCAGGGCTAATTTAAATACCGGGTTTTCTTTATAAAAACCTTTTGAGAATTCGTTTGATAATGACATTTTTATTCCTTGAAATCTGATAAATAAGTTTTATTAGTTTTTTAAACAGAACAATTGATTCATATAACGAAAAGGCTGAGGCGAAGGCAGAGGCGAAGTAAGGTATAAGGTTGAAGGAATAAGGATTTTCTTTTCTTCCTTCGCCTTTGCCTCAGCCTTAGCCTTAGCCTATACAGTTACAACTTTAATTAACTTTAAACCCTCCCAACCTCTCTTCCAATTCACCCATACCTTTTTTAATAGAGTTTGCAACTGCCCGGCAAGAAATGGTAGCGCCGGTAACGCTGATAATATCACCACCATCTTTATCCACTATCAATCCATCTGCTATGCGGTTGAGAAACTGATCTTGAAACCAGGAGGAAGATTCTCCATAACGGACTTCTTCAATTTTGGTTCCTAAACCGGGCGTTTCAACTTGCTGCATGATCTTGATGCCCATGACAGTTCCTGTAGTATCAACGCCAACCATTGTTTCAATTATACTGGAATAACCCGCTCCTTTTGCCACAAAAGCATAACCGGCAATATTTTGTTTTTCTGTTGTTTGATAACCAATATAATGGCTGACAGATTCGTTTTCAGTAACAGGTACAATGGCTTCGGGGTTAGCTTTGGGTAAAGCCGTAGTCAAGGCGCGCTGAGTGACCAATCTTTTCTGCTCCTCAATTCTTGGCTTAGTAATTGCATTCACCATGGAAAGAGCAGCGCCGGCAATTGCTGTCACTAATAATAAAATTCCGCCTAATTTAAGAATATCTTTCATTTCTTTTTTACTCCGAATGTTTTTGGTTTTGTGTACCGGTCAAGTAGCGGTACCGCTAAATTCATTAATAAAATCGAATAGGAGACACCCTCCGGGTAGCCGCCAACCAGTCGAATGAGCACTGTAAAAATACCGCAGCCAATGCCAAAATAATACCTGCCTTTTGAAGTAACCGGTGAGGTAACCATATCAGTTGCCATATAAAAAGCACCTAAAATTAAACCACCAGCTAAAATATGAAAAATTGGATCGCCGCTAAAAAGTCCTTCTGTCCCGCCAAAAATCCAGGATAGCAGCGCTACCGTTCCCATGTAGCTGAGTGGTATTCGTAATCCGATGTATCGTTTATAAATGAGATAAACAGCGCCAATCAAAAGAAGCGCAGCCGATGTTTCACCAATTACACCACCAACATTTCCCCAAAGCAGGTTGCTCGATGAATCATATAATTGAGTAATGGCATTGTTCGCCTGGGCTGCTTTTTCCTGTAATATTGGATCCTCTAATCCACTTTTAACAAGTTCATTCCAGTCGGATATGATACCCTTTTGTGTTTTGAAAACATTGAGGGGAGTTGCTGAGGTAATCGAATCTAATCCATATTCATTTATGGCAGCAGCGTCGATACCGGACAAAGTGCCGCCTGTGGGCTCTGTTTTGAAAATTGTCATTCGTGTGGGCCAGG
>JACKQG010001013.1_pt1 | contig 39579 bp, 37 predicted proteins | sample 8237621 | NCBI WGS metagenome assembly JACKQG01 (sample SAMN15677084, study PRJNA649215) | marine metagenome | biome: marine; feature: Black Sea; material: saline water; isolation source: suspended particulate matter (SPM) from the Black Sea western gyre | collected 2013-06-09/2013-06-10 | depth... | reverse complement strand
AGTTAGAAGTTAGAAGTTAGAAGTTAGAAGTTAGAAGTTAGAAGTTAGAAGTTAGTGGTTAGTGGTTAGTGGTTAGTGGTTAGTGGCTATACCCTATTCCCCTTATACTTTCGACCTTCGACTTTCGAAAACTCAAGTCTAATCTGTAGGTCCAACAGAATCGGGATTGTATAAAATCATTACAGAAAAAAAAGAGGCTGGGAATTAATCCAGCCTCTTTTTTTCTCAGAGCTATTTTATTTGACCGACTAGTGTCTTCTGTGTTTACTCATCTTCTCAAATTTGGCAGCCAATTTATCCCGCTGGGAGTTATCAAGACTGGCATGAAATTCGGCATAATCTGAAACAATGACCTTGCGAAAGGCGCTAAACTCGGTTTCAATTTCATGGAATTGCAGGTTTAATGCATCCACATCCAGATGAGCGGCACTGAGATTATTATTCAGTGAACTGCTTAACTCTGTGTGATTTGCCTGCATACCCACTTTGAAGTTTGAAACATTCTCGATGACGACCTTAAGTTTGCCCTGTTGCATCTCGTTCAGATCGAGTTTCTTGGTAATCCTCTTCATCATTTTGGCTTGATCCATGTGATGGGGGCCATGATGGGCGCCACAGGCTGCTATACCCAGGATGAGAGCTAAAATGAGTAGACCCATCCCCATTCTTTTATTCATTTTTACTTTTTTCATATCCTTATTCCTTTTCCAATTCAGCAGATTCTGATGGTGCTGCTTCGTCTGCATGAACTTCATGATTTTGTTTAAATTCAATTTTCTCTCTCAGGTGAGATTTCCAGGGACCGTGATGACGGTGTTTGTGATGACGGCCACCGCAACCACTTGAAAACAATATCTTAGAGAGAAGGATGAGACCCAGTGCCTGCCAGTATGATATGATGGGACCACTGAACAGAGTGGGTATCAACCAGTTCCATAGTGTCATGGTAACGAATGGAAATACTATGATTGCGCCGATCACAAAGATGGCGATGCCTACAATTTTTCCTATTGATGGTTTATGCATGAAAAATTCCTTTCCGATTATACATTTGAATCTTTGAGTTTTTTGCGCAAAGCCAACACAGCATACCGCTTTCTGGAGAGTAGCGTGTTTTGTGAATCTCCAGTGAGTTCAGCAATTTCTTTGAAACTCAGACCCTCAATTTCATGCCATATAAATACTTCCCGCTGCAGTTCGGGTAGTTCTTCAATGGCTGCCTCAAGTTGTTCCTGAAGCTGAGATTGTTCGAGAAGTAAAGCGCTATGGAGTTCTGGGTCGTGAAGCAGGTTCTCTAAAAATTGACCTTCTTCAGCACCACCAGATTGAACAGCGTTATGACTTCCCTCAATGGTCCGGGCGCGTCTGCGATAAAAATCACTCACCTTGTTCCTGGCAGTTCGATACAACCAGGCTGAGGTGGCTTCCAATGAGCGCAGCTCACCATAAGCCCCAGTAAACTGGTGAAAGACATCCTGGACAATATCCTCGGCATCTTCATACTGTGGCACCATTCCAGAGACTGAACGAAGTAACCATTCCCGTGCTTCAAGGATGATTGAGCTCATTCGAGGCGCGTTCTTCACTGGGGGTGTTACCGCTTTCTGTGATTCTTTGCTTTGCATGTCACCTATATAGACGCTGGATCATGAGAAATATTGTATACTATTTTTAAAAGTGACTAAAAGACCTGAACGTGTAAGTTTTATACAATCTTTTCGCTAACACCAGATTTCAATATGGTGTCATGTCCAGCGAGGTATTAATAGTTTTTCTAAAACTCCAGCGTGATCCCACCAATCGGAAAAGTCTTGAACTGAAGTGCGATATCTTTAGTGCCATCTTCATTATAAACGTAATCCCAGGGGTTATCGCGATTGAAGACATTCATGATATCCCAGAAGGCGACCAGGTTCAGCTTCTCAAAGTAGAATCGCTGGAGCAGCATGATATCAAAGCGATAGTACTCCTCCATGCGCTTGGTATTCCAGTCCTCAGAGCTATTGGTGTACCATTTCCTGGTGTTGTGATTATATGTTTTAGGTGTATAGGGCTTGCCACCGGCATAACGCAATCGAAAGCTTATCTCAAATTCGTCGGCAGGTGCCAGGGGTAACCAGGATGTTACGGATGCAAACGTGGTTTCCTTATACCTGTTGTACCAATCATAATCCATATACCTGATCTTATAGCCACCGACAAGACTGACCACATCACGGTAGTCATAATCCCAGGGATAGTAGACCGTTTCTAACTTTCGGGGATCAATACCTTCTGACACCGAATGGCTATAGCTGAAAGTACTGTACCAGTTCTTTGAAAACTTCTTCTGAATAAAGACCTCGATCCCTTCAGAACGACCTGCCCCGATGTTCCGGAAGTCTCCCAGACTATCTGACCCATTTCGATCCACAAGGAACTCTTCCATAGGCATGTCCTTGAATTCTTTTTGATAATACTCCAGAGTTATACGGGTATCCTCGAAGGGAAGGTACTCCATTCCCAGAGCTACTTGATCAGCATGATAGAAGTCCAGGGCTTTGGTATCTTCACCACCAAAAATTAGCATGGCGTTAAACGGTGCCTGGTAATAGCGACCTGCAGCCAGGTTTGCCTTGATGTTGTGGGCGAATTGATAATTGAGGTTCAGCCGGGGAGAAAGATTTGACTTTTCAATATAAGCATTGTATTCCAGGCGGGCTCCCAGTGTGAGCTCCAACCGTGCTGTGGGATTGTACTTCACCTGTCCATAGACACCGACACTATTATAGATCTGCTTGTAGGTTGTATCTTTTCCAGAATAAGTAGCAAGGGTATCAAAGGGCAAGATGACGGCTGTTGTGTCTCCAAAGAATTGACTGTAAAAAACATCTCTTGAGACCGGTAGGGCAGGAGAGAGGGAATCTGCAGCGTAGCCATAGAGAATTAGTTCATCACTAAAGGACATCAAATCCCAGGTATTGGGGGCAATCTTCAATTTTAGCCCCAGGCTCCCTTCAATTTTCTTAGTGAACTTGTGCACCAGGTCAGCTTTCATGATGGTTTCCTGTTCAACAGTGATCCCCTTATAGAAAGTGTCATGACTCTCTTCCTCAGTTGTACGAAAGGCATCTACATTAATGGTGACATAATTTTGGCCAATGGAAGCCAGAATATAGCCTTTACGGGAGTATAGGTTTTTGTAAGTTAAGCCCAGTGTGTGCTGCTGACTGCTGTAGTCGACGTTTTCGGCACCGCGGTTCTGGGGGCTGTCCTCTCCCACAATATTGATGGCATCAATTCCACCGAGATAATTAAGACTCAACTTTTCTTTGGGGCTCAGATCATAGACTAATTTGCTCTGAAAGGTCCAGTAAGTGGGAATTGCCTGTAGTCCACTCTGCTGGATGACAAAATCCAGGAAAGAGCGTTTAATAGAGAATAGATACGAGCTTTTCTGGGTCATAGGTCCTTCAAAGCTGGCTCCAAATCCGGCCATATCGAAACTAACCTTTGATTCATGACTTTCCCGACTGCCCTCTCTCACGGTCACATCCATAACTGAGGAAAGTTTGTCTCCATAGCGGGCAGGGAAAGAACCAGCGAAGAAATCGATTCTTTCGATAAAATCCGTATTCACCATGGTGACCGGTCCACCGCCTGCTCCCTGCTCGGGGTAATGTACTGGATAGGGGACGTCGAGATGGTCCATCACAAACAGATTCTCACCTGGCGCACCACCTCGCACGATGATCTCATTGGTCTGATCGGCACCTGAAACAACAGAGGGGAGTGATTGCATCATACTGAGAATATCATAGGCACCCACAGGGTCTGAGCGGATTTCTTCGAAATCAACGCTACGAACACTGGTGGCGGCATCCTTGACTTTTTCAAAATAGCCTGCGGTGACCACAATGTCTGAACCTGTGAGCACCGTTGGCTCCAGCGCCACATTTACCACACCAGGGCGGTTGGCCAGAGAATGCACATTGGCTCTAGCCTGTGATTTGTATCCAATCATATACACACGTATGGAATAACTGCCAACGGGTACTTTTCTGATTTCAAATCGTCCATTCATGTCGGTGGCTGCACCCAAATTGGTACCATCGAGGATTACATTTGCCCCAGGGAGTGGATGCTTGGTATCTCGATCTGTGATGGTTCCAGTTAGTGTACCGGAAGGTGCATTGGCCAGGAGTGTGAGGGCACTTAGCCCAGTCAGTATTAGAAGGATTATCTTTTTCATTTTAGTCCTCTGTTCCTTTTAGCGGAAGCATGTTCTCCAAATATTGGATATATGCTTTTAGAGCTGTTTTGCCTGAGGTAGTAAGGCGGTAAATACTCACGGGTTTACGGTCAATAAAGGACTTCTCAACGTCAAGGTATCCAGCGTCTTCAAGTTTGCGCATATGCACGCTGAGATTTCCATCTGTAGCCCCGACCTTCTCCTTAATCAGGGTGAAAGTAGCAGGACCCATGGCAGCCAGAGCTGCCATGACGGCCAATCGAATTCTGGAGTGAATCAAGTCATCGATTTGTTGATAGTCAAAATCGGTCATACCTATTCCTCAGAAAAATGAGATTTCCATTGTCGATTAAAGATGATTCCAGGAACGATTTGCAAGCCGATCATCATGAGGATCATGAGAGTAATGGCTGCAGGTCCAGTTATAAAGAACAAGATGATGGAACCGCCCCACCATGCCAACCCAAGATTGCGGACCCACATTTTTCCGGTGATGACTCCCTGGAGAAAGTAGGCAGTCCCTAAGACGGTATACATCACGGCTGACATGTAGTCTAAATTTATAGCTCCACTGGCACCACCCACGAAGCCCAGGATGGTCATTGACAGTAATACAGCGATCCAGATAGAACCAATAACTTTCCTGACGAGGGGATTCCCAATACTATGTTTTTCCCGTTTTCTATCATAGCTCATCATATATATCCACCCAACACTGGCAATGAATACATAGACCCATCCCACGTATTGTGGTAATTGGAGTTGGTCCAGGATGAAAGAAAACAATCCAGCCAGGAGGATGAGGATGCCCCAGACTATGAATCCCATTCCATTATCAGCCAATACTTTCTGGCTATCATCCATAATGGTTTTGATAAAATCGAGTTGAGCTTGTGGATCCTGTGTATTCTCTGTGTTCATACATTCCTCGTTCATTGATAAAGTACTTTAAAAAACAAAGTAACTTAAAAAGAAATTTTACCCTGCCAACAATTTTATTTGTGGTTCTAGACTCCAGTTATCATTATCATTGGTCGTCTAATAACGGAATTTGCTCAAAAAGGGGGGGCAAATGATGGAAAACAAGAGCTTAAATATCAATAATCAATGCGAATCTAAAAGGATCATTGTCTCGCTTTTTCGAGGCTGGAAGACAATTAAATACCTCACACTCATTTTCTTCTCAAGCACCAATCTCTCAGCATATGAGGCAGTTTTGTCAAATTCTAACGGTCTCTCGAATGTGAACTTCACAGGGTGGACCGGTGACTATTTTATGCAGGTCTTTGTCCCACCTGCCAATGGATATGTAAACTCAATGGATTTCTACTTTTCTGATCTTCCTGATACTTCAGGTGGAGGTATCTCAATTTGGATCTATGAACCAAACTATCCCTGGGATGAGATTGACACCGAAGAAATTGCTGATGAAGCCCCCCAATCCCATCTCGGCTACTATGATGCAGACACAGCTTTATATCCAATAGGTGATAATTGGATTTTTGGTGGCATTAACAGCGTGGAGGGGGCTATCTCAGATTATGCCTACGACCCCCTGGGTGAACAGGTGTGGCCAGCATTTGGCTCAGGATCTATGTCCATTGAGCCAAATTCAGATGATGGTGGCTTGATACGGTATACCCCAGTAACCTTTTCCCCATATCAATTCCTTGCGAATGATCCCTTCATCGTTGTGGTCCGTTTCAATGGCTTTCCCGATGAGGGAGATAATGAAGCTTATCGCATGGGATTTACTTCAGGCACTCAGCATCGTGATCCACAACCTTGCGCAAAATTTTATAATACCAATTCAAGTCCAGAAGGGCGTAGTGGCACCAACGACTGGGGCTGGCATATTCGCTCCTATGTTTGGGAATGGGCCATTAATGTGGAGCTCGTAAGCTCGCCACAAATTCCAATTTATGTCGAATCCCTGGGAACAACACTTTCCACAGAGGATCGCACTGTCACTGCCATTATATATGACGATAATCCCTCTGGAGAGGAATTCATAGATTCAGTTTCGCTTTGGTATACCGTTAACGGAGGTGATAGTATTGCAGTGCCCATGCTGGGTGAGGATAGTCTGTATTCAGCAGTTATCCCCGGTCAGGATCCAGGTTCGGTTATTTATTATTGGGTTGAAGTCACCGATGTCCAGGGGCATATATTCGAAAGCGCACCTCACACATATACAATATTTCAACCGACTCACCCCACTTTAGTGGTTTTCAATGGGGGTAGCACATCTGGTTATCCGTATTCATATTATTTTGGGGTTGGTGACTTTGGTGGGGCTACAACGGCTACTTTTCCCCATGATGTATGGGCTGGAGAGATTTCTAGTGAGCTTGCTTCAGCATATTCCACCATTTTTGAATTTACCCATTTCGCAAATGGCCCTGAATTTGATAATAGAGAAGTTATTGCAGATTGGCTTGAAGATGGTAGAAAAAACTATTTTCTAGCTGGTGATGAAGTGTTTGGTTCCTGGACAGAATGGGTTGATCAGGATTATGTCGCTGGAGATTTCGAATATGATATTCTTGGTGTTTCTCATATCCACAATGATATCGTTGCCAGTTCCACTGATATCACCCCAATAGAGGCAGTTGTGGGCAATGTGTTAACCGGCGACCTATTTTCAGCACATACAGCTCTTGGTGACACGCTCCAGTATGACCCCGTCTATGAGGTCGGAGGGTTAAACTGGTTAGATGGATTTGATCTCGTTGACAGTACTGAAGTGAATATGACCACCGAATATGATGGATCAATCCTTGCCATTGGTTTGAACAGGATTTCTGATGATGATCACATCGTCGTGTTAGGATTTGATCCGATTAGCGTCAATGCCTCTCCATATACCTGGTGGGGATTTGCTGCTGAATCACCCCAAACCATGTCTCTGTCATGGTTCCCAGGTGTTTATCCAGGGAGCATTGGTAGTGAACCACTCGCTCCAAACACATTTGGACTGGATACACCCTATCCAAACCCCTTCAACCCGAGTACAACCATCCAATACGACATACCTGAACACACAGATGTATCACTGATCATATACGATATTATAGGGCGAGAGGTTCGGACTCTAGTCTCAAAGTCTCATTCTCCTGGTAGCTACCAAGTCATATGGGACGGATCATATCGAGATGGACTACAGACAAGTGGCGGGATGTACTTCGCAAGACTGCAGGCTGGAGAGTTTTCCAGTGTCGTAAAGATGGTTTATCTGCGGTAAAGCTGCTCAAGGGCGAAGCTATGAAGTTGGTTGAAAAAGGGATTGAGCATGAAAAATAATTCGATTCTGGTGATCATGCTTCTGCTCACATTAAGTTCCACAATTTTGAATGCTGAGTTTAGGATCACCCAAACGCCTGGGAGAGTAAGATTAGAACACATTGAAACATCTGACCACTCTGACTTTTCACCAATATTTTCCGTGGACTTGAACCAACCTGACTCCATTGTTGTTGTAGAACATGATTCATCGGAAACCATAGCAACCTCTCATTGTGCATTTGATATAATCATTACTTTTCCAAATCCTGGAATAGGCGAGCACAGTGTACATGTATATAGATCTTATGCAGACACACTTATGAGTGATTCTTTGTATTACCAGGGAAGTGTTGAATTTACTGCATCAAATGAATCTTGGATTGGTGGTGTGTCTGGTGAAAGATCAGAGTGCTACAATCCATCCACAGGATTTATTTCCTATCCACTCTCACTTCACAACGAATGGCATTATAGTTATGAGTTTATTCCAGATGAATACAATATTGGTGTTAATGAAGAAATCCATAGGATTGTTTCAGACACTACGATGTCCAATGGAAAACAATATTGGACGATGGAACACATTAAGCTTACCAATCCAGGTCCTCCTTCTTTCAAATTTCTAAGATATGACGAGATGGATGGAATAGTGTACAGGTATTCTGAGGGTAGCTGTAGCGATAGTGAATATGAAATTTATGACCTTAATTACAGTGAAATTGATCCATACCAATGGAATCCGTGTGAGAATGATCCTTTTATCTTTACTCACTTAAATACATTCTATCACCACCTAGACAGTTCTATTACCGTAGTGACAGATAGTGATGGCTTATTGCACATAATTGAAGAGTTTCAGGAAGGATTAGGTCTTACAAACAGATTTATCTCTGAAATATCCTCACATTATCAGACTCTTGAAGGCTGGATTATTGATGGGGTGGAAGGCGGAACGTTATTAAGTGTTGAATCCAAGCCCTTGAAAGCTGAAGGATTTAGGCTACATAGTGCATATCCAAACCCCTTCAACCCCACCACAACCATCCAATACGACATATCTGAACACACGGATGTATCACTGATCATATACGATGTTATAGGACGAGAGGTACAGACTCTAGTCTCAAAGTCACTGCGACCCGGTAGCTACAGTGTCAACTGGAACGGAAGCAATCGAGACGGACATCAGGTCTCAGGAGGCATGTACTTCGCCAGACTACAGGCTGGTGAATATTCCAGTGTTGTGAAGATGGTTTATTTGCCATAAGTTCGCAGAAGTCATTTTTTATAGCCATTAACCATGTATTGGGAAAGGTGATCTCAATGATCCACACCAAAATTCGATACATATTGCTAGCCTTCAGTCTAATAGCTCCATCCCTGTACAGCTTTATTCCTTCTGAGCCTTTTCCTGCAGGAGAAATTACCTCTGCTCCTGGTGAATATCAGCCAAATCCAAATCGCAGCAATATTACCAGAGATATAGATGTGGTTATGTCAAATCTGGAGGGAATTGATGCCGATGTCAATTTCGTTGGCCACACCGGAGATAATTTTATGCAATTCTATGTCCCTGCAGCTGATGGCTATATCAATTCAATTGATTTTCATTTCTCAGACCTGGCTGAATATTCAGGGGGTGGTCTCCAGGTGCAAATCTTTGAATCCAATTATGACTGGCCGGAAATTAATACATCAGAAATTGCTGATGATCCTGATTACTCCTTCCTGGGGTACTATGAGGAGGAGGACTGGGTCGTCGATATAGAAGGCTCGAATTGGATCTTCGGTGGTATAAACGAAACTGAGGATGCAATCGCTGATAAGATATATGATCCTCTGGGGGAACAGGTATGGCCAAGCAATGGTTTTGGTGAACTTTCTCTTGAGCCCAATGACGAAGATGAGGGTTGGTTTAACTTTGATCTTCTTGCCTCTAATGGCACTGCATATGAGTTTACACGCGATGTGCCATTTATTGTGGTTGTAAAACTTACTGGATTCCCAAGTGGCCAATATTGTGATCACACCTACGACCCCACGGACTATTTGATGGGGTTCTATTCTGCGAGAAGATTTATTGAACCACAACCATGCCTAAAATTTTATGACCTCTGCTGTACTCGTGGCGGTTGCATTGCAGGGTGGTTTATAAGATCGTATATCTGGGACTGGGATGTGAATGTGACGCTGACAGGCGACCGCGGTCCCGTTATTTCTAATTGGACACAACTTGATGTTACACTGGATCATGGACCTCGTACAGTTACCGCTGATATCTTTGATGATAACCCAGCAGGAGGCACCTTTGGCGTTGCATCTGCTCAATTATTGTACAGTATTGATGGCAGTGAGTATGTCGCAGCTGCCATGACAGAGAATGATACGGCCTGGATCGCAGACATTCCCGGTCAAACTAGTGGACATGTCGATTACTATTTTTCGGCTACTGATATTAATGATTTAACAACCACCACGCCACCTTTTGGATACGACATATTTGTACCTGGTGCACCCACACTGGTTGTTTTCAATGGTGGTGAAGTATCTGGATATCCCTATGCCTATTATTTTGGTGTTGGTGACTATTCAACCTATCAAGCTGCAGATTTTCCTCACGATGTATGGGCGACACAAATTCAAGCTGCTTTGGCGACTGAGTATTCCACAATCTATGAATTCTCTGATCCATTTGATGGTCCAGATGATGATAATCGGGATGTGATCAGAGCCTGGCTTGCAGAGGGTGATAAAAACTATTTCCTAGCAGGCGATGAAATGTTTGGTTTCTGGACAGGTTGGGAGGATCAGGACTATGTTGTGGGCGATTTTGAATATGATGTCTTAGGAATAAATCACATCTACAACAATATTTCTGAATCGTCAGACAGCGATACGGATATTGAGGCAGTTGCCGGGAATATATTGACAGGTGGGTTGTATAGCGCCCACAACGCGCTTGGCGATACACTGGTATATAATCCAGTATATGAAGTTGGCGGCTTAAATGGCTTGGATGGTTTTGATCCGATTAACGCGGCTGAAGTCAATATGACCTTATTGGATGGTTCTATTGCAATTGGTTTAAATCGCGAAGTCGCCGGTGATAAGATTGTTTTTATGGGATTCGATCCAATAAGCATTAATGCCAGACCCTATACCTGGTGGGGCTTTGATTCACTCAGCCCACAGACTCAGTCATTGTTGTGGTTTGGTATCCTGGATGAACTCGTTGATATTGATGATGTTGCCAGCGTTCCCAGTGATTTCAAGCTTCCCCAAAACTATCCAAACCCCTTCAATCCCACTACAACCATTCCATTCGAGCTCCCCAAAACTACAGATATTACAATAGGGATCTATGATGTTAGGGGACGGAGCATGTGGACCCTTGAGGAATCAGCCAAACCTGCTGGAAATTATTCTCTAGAATGGAACGGCGTGAACCAGAACGGTAAAGAGCTACCCAGTGGCGTCTATCTCATCTCATTTTCAACACCTGAATTCAGAGCGGTTCAGAAAGCAGTCTTGATCCGTTAACCATATCACATCTGAGGGTGATATCCTTGATCACCCACAGGTATTTTCAGGATGATGGGTGAAAACTTCCGCCTCTACCACAATCCATAAACTATATTCCTTGTCTCCATATTTCAGGATAAACAGGTTATGCCAAAGGAGAACCATCTATGTTTCAATCTGATTTACTCAAGGGCAAGGTCATATTTGTCACTGGCGGTGGTACCGGTTTAGGTCGCTCCATGGCTCAACGGTTTCTGGAATTAGAGGCTAAAGTTGTAATTGCCAGCCGCAAAATGGATACTCTTGAAGAGACTGCGGCTGAGTTGATTGAAGCCATTGGAGGTGAAGTTCTCCCTCTAGCCCTGGATGTTCGTGATTATAAGGCCGTAGAATCCGCTCTGGAACAATCCCTGAAGCACTTTGGATCAGTTGATATTCTGTTAAACAACGCTGCTGGTAATTTTGTAAGTCCCACTGAGGCATTGAGTCACAAAGCTTTCGATGTCATCACCGATATCGTTTTAAAGGGATCATATAATACCACCCTGGCTTTTGGAAAACATTGGATCAAGACCAGACAGCCTGCCCGGGTATTGAATATCGTCACGACCTATGCCACCACTGGTTCAGGCTACGTCGTACCTTCTGCTATTGCCAAAGCTGGGGTTCAAACTTTGACTAAAAGTCTGGCTGTTGAGTGGGCCAAGTATGGGATTACCATGAATGCCATCGCCCCAGGTCCATTCCCCACCGAGGGTGCCTGGGATCGACTCCTCCCACCTGGACTGGAAGCACAGTTTATCGATCGAATTCCATTGAAAAGAGTTGGTGAGCACATTGAGTTAGCCAATCTGGCTGCCTATCTGGTGTCTGATCAGTCCCAATACATAAATGGGGAAGTCATCACCATTGATGGTGGGGAATGGCTAAAAGGAGCAGGTGAATTCAACTTTCTCGATGTACTTTCTCCTGCTGAATGGAAGGCCATGGAAATGCAGGTCAGAAAAGCCAATAAGAAGTAATGCTAATTCGGTTGATGATGCGCTTAGATCTGCTTAGATATAGACCCTTCGAGAACCTCAGGGAGACGCTAGCACAATGAGATATGTCATACTGAGCCTGCCTGCCAAGCCGAAGCTTATTAGCGTAGGCTGGTCGAAGTATATAAAATTTGCGCACCACGAATTTCACAAAGCCTGAAAATATTTTTGGAGGGAAATCATGAACTCATTATTAAAAATTGTTGTGACCTTATCGATGCTAGTCTTGTTGCTGGGCTGTGCAGTGACCTATCGACCCATGAACGCCAGTGGGGGATATAGTGAAAATCAGTTAAATGAGAATACCTTTGAAGTCACCTTCGAGGGGAACCAGTACAACAGTTTGGATGAGGTCAGGACCTATTTGACTTTTCGCTGTGCTGAACTCACACTTGAACAAGGTTTAACCCATTTTCTTATTGTTGAAGACGCCAGTTACGAAGCTGTCGGTGATAAAGAATTTGCAGATGGTGATCTGACTATTGAAACCCGAACATCAATGTCAGGTGGTGTAAATACTACGGTTAGAAGTACTTTTGGAGCCGAAGCAATGGTAGGGAATCCCATAGGTAAGTTTATCATCATGATGCGAGTGGGACCTGATCCAGTACACACCACAGCCAGTATGGATGCAAAACAATTTATCGAGGCCAATAACCACCTAATTAAGAGATAAAATTAAATCTCACTCGCTTCAACCCATATTGGTGAGGATACGTAAATACCCGGCCATCGGGATCCTTCACTACTGATTTCCAGGCGCAGATAGGATTTTCCTGGAACTGTGAAATTCTGAGTGATCTCAAATCTTTCTGACAGCTCGGAATCGTGAAAAAGAAGCATCTCTTCCTGTGTATCAAGGTTTCCTGCATAGATCGTAACTTCCATTAATGACCCAAACTCTTCAGTACTATAACCGCGATAGTTCAATTTAAGCATATCGTTCTTCCTGGCCTTTAATGTGTCGCCTATCCCGAATGTAGTACCTTCAAAGGTAATGGTAAGATCTCCCATGGGACCGGTTGAGAGGGCGGTGCGGCGTTGTTTCATTGCCTCCACAATCTCAGATGTGTCAGTAGTGTCACTCCTGACAATGGTTCTGGACTGGGCAAAAATTTGGTCCTCATGTGTTCCCAGAGACCACATGGGTAGCGTGACATGCCAATTTCTGTTGAGATTGCCGTGACCATCACTCCCGCCATAGGCACCCAGTTTAAAACCCTTGAGCAGGGCATCAATCCAGAGTTGCCTTGAAGAATGAAATGCTGTGTAGGCTGGGGTGCCACATAAGATTTGGACACCATCAAGCTCAGGATTATTGTGGTCCTCGCCCTCCCAGAACCCGCGTTTGAGAAGTACACGCTGGAACCAGGGAAATTTATAGGCGGTGTGAGCGCCCACAGAAACCGTTTGTGGAGACCGTCGCGCCAACACATCATCGATGCTCATCTGGGACTTAAGTTTTGGCCAATCTTCACCACTGTCACCACTTCCTGGAAAGTAGACAGGATCATTAAAATGCAGGAAGTGAACCGTCGCACCTCTATGGTTGGCCACACTTATCTCTTCTCCAGGGATGATAGTGAGAATGTTTTCTTTATTTAAGGCTGCGATCTGTGCACGACTTTGCTTCCATTTTTCCAACTCCGGATCATTCTTCAAATAGTCATCAGGTTGATCATCGAGATCATAGGAATGATCAGTGGCAGTGATAAAATCCAATCCCAGCAACTGGGCCGCTTTGCGGGTCTGCTCCAGCGAAGCGCCAAATTCTATCTGATCATTGGTTAATGAGCTGTGAAGATGCGTATCGCCTGTTTGCCACCCGGCTAACTTTGGCAAACCCTCTTTGGCAATGATTACCCTCAGGGGTGTCTTGCGGGTTCCATGATAATTGTCAACCCGCATACGGCGTTGTTTTCCCGAAATCGAGTAGGTCAGTGTAGGCAAAATTTCAACTTCACCCCTGGGAAGTTCGCAGTCGACAAGGGAAAATTCAAAATCAATCTGTCTATCCGAGGAGTCCTGGTTTAAAGTCCAATTCTGAGTGCAAAGTTTTTGATTATTTTGAGAAACTACGATCTCAACAGATTCCAGCTTGATTGGGTAGAGATGAGCATCCTTGACCACCAGAAAAATACTTGGCTTTTGACCCGGCTCCAATCGCCAGGGAGTATCAAAAATCAGCTCGGGCTCCCGCTTGAAATATCGACTGAAGGGAATGCGAAATCTAAAATGTGTTTCGGCATATAAACCGATGAGGGGTACCATATCCAGCAGTTTATCAGAGATCATATTGAAAGTATTTTCCATTGAGTATTAATAGGAATCTTCATGGAGGAAGGCAAGGGGAATTAAGTTAGGAGTTAGGAGTTAGGAGTTAGGAGTTGGGAATGGTTTGGGATTGGGGGGGGAGGGTGAAAAGGGAGTGGATTTGAATTTTGTGTGGGGCGTTGGTACAGATAAAAAGTTTGCCATGATTTCAGCCCCCGGTTAACTTCGCGCCACTTAAGAAGGAGTCTGTTAACTTATTATGGGTAGTACATCCGATATAAAAAACAATTTGGTGATGGAGTTCAATGGCAATCTTTGGAAAGTTGTTGAATTTCTTCATGTTAAACCGGGCAAAGGTAATGCTTTTGTCAGAACGAAATTAAAAAAAATACCAGGCGGCCAGGTCATTGAACAAACCTTTCGATCCGGTGAAAAAATAGATGATGTGAAATTGCTGGCCAATGAAATGACCTTTCTATATTCTGATGAATCTCATTACCACATCATGGACAATGAGACCTATGAGCAAATCGCCATCGATGCTGAACTCATGGAATCGATTAAAGATTATCTTAAAGAAAATGATATCATTAAAGTTTTATTTAGAGATTCAACTCCCGTTGATGTTGAAGTGGCTCCCCATGTTGTCCTGGAGATCAAAGAAACTGATCCTGGGCTGAGGGGGGATACAGCCACAGGTGGCTCAAAACCGGCATTTCTTGAGACCGGTTTAAAAGTAACGGTTCCACTTTTTCTAAATATCGGAGACAAGGTTAAGGTTGACACACGGACGGGGGATTATCTGGAACGCGTGAGGGTTTAGGAGAAAATTTATTTTGAATACTAAAGACATAGAACAACTCATCGAATTACTGGAAAAGTCTACCATATCAGAGATTGAAGTTGGCAAATGGGGCAGAATGATCCGCGTTTCCCGGCAAGGTGGGAATGTTGTGGTCCAGAATTCTGCTGGTGTACCTGCTCCCACACAAACACCTGCTCCAGCACAGGCTTCCACCGAGACCGAAGATGATGAGAGCTCACTCCAGGGCCTGGCAATTAAGTCCCCCATGGTAGGTACTTTTTATCGCTCTCCTTCTCCTGATGTTGATGCCTTTGTTAAAGTTGGCGATCATGTCAAAAAAGGTGATACGCTTTGTATCATTGAAGCCATGAAAATTATGAATGAGGTCGAGGCGGAAGTATCTGGAGTCATTCTTGATGTCCAGATTGAAAATGCCCAGCCTGTTGAGTATGGCCAGACCCTTTTCCTCATAGAACCTTGATAAAAAACTATGTATAAAAAAATACTCATCGCTAACCGTGGTGAAATCGCTCTGCGCGTGGTTCGTGCCTGTCGTGAAATGGGTATCAAAAGCGTGGCGGTTTACTCAGAAGCTGATGAACTCTCACTCCATACAAAATTTGCTGATGAGGCAGTTTGTATTGGCCCAGGACCATCCAATCTTAGCTATTTGAATACCCAGGCAATTCTCACCGCAGCCGAAGTCACCAATGCTGACGCGATTCATCCTGGATATGGATTCCTGGCTGAAAGTGCTGATTTTGCCCGGATGTGCAAAAAACACAATATTGATTTTATTGGTCCTGATGGTGATATGATCGATGCCATGGGTGATAAGGCTTCTGCGAAAGAAACCATGAAAGCTGCTGGCGTTCCTGTGATTCCCGGTAGCCAAGGCATATTGAGCTCTGCAGGTGAGGCCAGGGATATGGCTGATGAAATGGGATATCCTGTCATCCTCAAGGCCACAGCTGGTGGTGGTGGTCGTGGAATGCGAGTTGTCTACCGATCTGAAGATGTTGCTAAATTTTATGGAATGGCTCAGGCAGAATCCGGCACCGCCTTTGGCAATGATGGGTTGTATCTGGAAAAGTACATTGAAAATCCACGACACATCGAAGTCCAACTCCTGGGTGATTCACATGGCAATGTCTATTCCCTGGGAGAACGTGAATGCTCTATCCAGAGGCGGCATCAAAAATTATTGGAAGAATCTCCTTCCCCAGTTGTCTCTGAAGCATTAAGGCAGGAAATGGGTGAAGCTGCTGTAGCAGGCGCAAAACGCGTAAACTATGTTGGTGCTGGAACCATTGAATTTTTGCTGGATAAACACGGTAAATTTTATTTCATGGAAATGAACACCCGCATTCAGGTTGAACATACCGTCTCAGAAGAAGTGACCGGGATTGACATCGTCAAGGAGCAAATTGCCTGTCATGCTGGTGGTAAGTTACCAGACTTCCTGAAAACCATGAAATTGAGAGGACATTCCATTGAGTGTCGTATCAATGCTGAAGATCCAGCCATGAACTTCAGGCCGTCTCCCTTATTAATAAAAAGTGTTCACTTCCCAGGTGGTCGTGGAATTAGAATAGATAGTCATATTTACAGTGGGTACCAAATCCCACCCCACTATGACTCCATGTTAGCCAAATTGGTGGCAACGGGTCGCGATCGGGAAGAAGCCATCGCACGTATGCTGGGTGCCTTAAGAGAATTCATCATAGAAGGTCCCAAAACGACGATTCCTTTCCACATTCAATTACTGGAAAATGAGCAGATTCGAGAGGGTAATTTTGACACACACTTTCTGGAGTCTTTTAAATTTGATCCCAGTCGAGAGCAATGACTTTGAAATTAGCATCTACCTGAAAATTCTTGTCCCGTTTTGAATCATAGATTCGGCGGGATTTTTGCTGTTAGGGTGTTATTCGTAATTTTTGAAACTTTTATAGAATTGATATGATCGAGGAGAGAGAAATATGAACGTACCAGCAGAGCTCAAATACACCAGCGACCATGAATGGATTCGTGTTGAAGGTGATTCCGCCATAATTGGTATTACCGACTATGCCCAGGGCGAACTTGGTGATGTTGTTTTTGTTGAGCTGCCAGGTGTTGATGAAGCATTTGAAAAGGGCGATGTTGCTGCCACCATCGAAGCTGTAAAAACAGTTGCTGATGTGTTTCTACCTCTGGGTGGGAGTATTGAGGCCGTGAATGAGCAACTTGATGACGCTTCGGAATTAATTAATCAGGACGCCTACGGAGAAGGGTGGATTCTCAAAATTAAAATGAGTGATACCTCTGAATTAGATAGTTGTATGACTGCCGAGGAATATATCGCCAGCATTTCCTGATAGGACGAATATGCACCATTACATACCCAACACTGAAGAAGAACAGCTAAAGATGCTCAATGAGGTGGGAATCACCTCTTTTGAAGAGCTCTTGGATAGTATCCCCAAAGCCCTGCGTTTTGAGGGTGATCTTCCCCTACCTCCTGCAAAATCAGAGATTGATCATAAGAAGGACGTGCTGCAGATTCTCTCCAGGGATGCCAGTACAGCTTCCCATGTCTCGTTTTTGGGTGGTGGGAGTTATGATCACTTTATTCCTCATGTTGTAGATGTTTTAATCAGCCGTTCTGAATTCTATACAGCCTATACACCATACCAGGCAGAAGTTTCTCAGGGTACTCTTCAGGCTATGTATGAATATCAATCCATGATCTGTGAACTCACAGGTATGGATCTGGCTAATTCCTCCATGTATGATGGCGCCAGTGCAATGGCAGAGGCATGTCTCCTGGCGGCCCGGCATACCCGTCGTAAAAAAATATTAATCTCAAAAAGTGTAAATCCTGTTTACATCGATGTGGCCATCACATATGCCCATTATCAGGGGTTGGAATTTGAGTTTGTCGATGTTGCTGAAGGCGTCACCTCCCTTCAAGCCCTGGCTGATCAACTGAATGCTGATATTGCAGGTGTTGTGATCCAGAATCCCAATTTCTATGGTGGTCTTGAAGATCTTGCCGCCATCAAGGAAAGTATCGAAGACAAAAAGATTCAGCTTATTGCAGTTGTTAATCCCATCAGTCTGAATCTTTTGGAAGCCCCTGGGAATCTGGGTGCGGATATTGCAGTAGGAGAGGGCCAGTCTCTTGGGAATCATCTTAGTTTTGGTGGCCCATATCTTGGCTTTATGGCCGTTAAAAAGCCCCTCATTCGTAAGGTTCCAGGTCGCATCGCCGGTGAAGGCATTGATGTCCATGGCAACCGAGCATTTGTTATGGTGCTCCGTACCAGAGAACAGGATATCCGCCGCGAAAAAGCCACTTCAAATATTTGTACAAATCAGGGACTGAACGCTTTGGCAGCTTGTATATATATGTCTACTCTGGGCAAAAATGGTATGAAGAGAGTTGCTGAGCTAAGCACGCAGAAAGCCCACTACCTGGCTGAAGCCATCAATGATCTCAATGGGTTTTCCCTCAGGACCAAACATTTTTTTAATGAATTTGTCATTGAAGTCCCTGGTACAGCTAAAGCCCTGGTTTCAGAGGCCACTAAAGTTGGATTTTTCCCGGGAATTGCTTTAAGCCAATTTGAAAAGAATTCAGAAAATCAATTGCTCATTGCTGTAACCGAAAAACGCAGCAAGTCTGAGATGGATAGTCTGGTTTCATTCTTGAAAGGATATTCAGTTTGAGCGTCTATGAACAAATGCTGGCAACCAGGTCCTCAAAAGGTGCTGGTTACCTGGTTCTGGTAGATCCTGATCGCTGGGATTTGGATGAAGTCGAAGTTTTCATAAAGAAGATTAACGATTCTGGTGCCGATGGAATCATGGTGGGCAGTTCGCTTATTCTTGGCGAGGGTGCCCAACGCAAAATGAAAAGAATTCAGGCGACTGCTACATTACCTCTCATTCTCTTTCCTGGAAATGTGAACCAATTGACCCCCTATGTTGATGCAGTATTTTATCTTTCGGTTATCAGTGGTCGCAACCCTCAGTTTCTTATTGGAGATCAGGTTCAAGCTGCTCCAGTGGTGAGAGAGCTGGGCATTGAGCCCATGGCCACAGCCTATATGTTGATTGAGAGTGGACGAGTCACCACCGCTGAGTTTGTCAGTGGCTCTATGCCCATCCCCAGAGATAAAGATGAGATCGCCGTCGCCCATGCGCTGGCAGCGGACTATCTGGGTTTCAAGTTCATCTATCTGGAAGCAGGAAGTGGTGCCCAATATTCAGTGACACCCCAGATGGTAAAGGCCGTCACCAGTTACACCGATGTTCCTGTTATTGTGGGTGGGGGCATCCACACTCCAGAAGTGGCCAAAGCACTTGTGCAAGCAGGCGCTTCATTTGTAGTGACAGGCAATGTTCTGGAAGATCCTGAAAATTCCCATCTCATGGAAGCATTCGCCAAAGCCATACATAACAGTTAATCCTTCAAATATCTCTCCATACTCTGGGGATACTCAAGATTCTCATTTCACTGCAATCTGCGGAATATTTTTTGTCTTCCCGAGCGGAGTCGAGGGATATGGATTTCTTGAAATACAGGCTAATAACCCCTCGACTCCGCTCGGGGTGACGAGGTGAGGTTTTAGATATTACTTGTGCTATATTCTCACATGGCCCGCTCTGAACAATTCCTTCAGGATTTCTTAAACTATCTACGGATTGAACGCAATCTGGCAAAAAACACTCAGGCAGCCTATCTTGATGATCTCGCAGATTTCTGGGAGTTTTTAACTTCACAAAAAATTAGTTCTCCTGGAAAAGTGGATCATCAAATACTCACTGACTATGCTCGGGTATTAAAGAAACGCAAAATGGCCGAGACCAGTGTAGCCCGCCATTTCTCATCCCTCAGGGCCTATTACAAGTTTTTAGTTATGGAAGGACACCTCTCTGAAGATCCCACTCAATTCCTGGATTCTCCAAAACTTCCTGCCAGTCTCCCCAAAATTCTCAATTTTGAAGATATTGAACTTCTGTTGGATACCATTGACACTGAGACAGCCCTGGGATTGCGTGACAGGGCCATGTTTGAGCTCATGTATGCAGCAGGCATGCGGGTCTCTGAAGTATGTGACATGACCATGGAACAGATCCTCATCGATGATGACCTGATCCTGATCAGGGGCAAGGGAAATAAGGAAAGAATCGTTCCCCTGGGTGGTGAGGCCAAGAAATGGTTGATTGAGTATATAGAGCACGGTCGACCGTCTCTGGAAAAGGGATACTTCAACGAGGGTATTCTTTTCCTGAACAATAAGGGCAAGCAACTACAACGCAAGGGTATCTGGTTTATTCTTAAAAAACTGGCTGAAAAGGCAGATCTTCATAAACCAGTGAGTCCACACACCTTCCGGCATTCCTTTGCCACGCATTTGCTTGAGGGGGGAGCCGATCTCCGAATTGTACAGGAAATGCTGGGTCATGTTGACATTTCAACCACACAGATATATACCCATCTGGATAGCACCTATCTCAAAGAGGTTCATAGCAGTTTTCACCCAAGAGCCCGTCGAAAATAGTTTTAAACCCACACCCCCTCTCCATAGCTGATCTACGCTAATCCATTGGTAGCTGGCAATTTCTCGTTTATTTTGATTCTATGATCTTAAAAAATACTTTCTACACGGATTGGGATTGTGAATCTATGGGGGAACGTCACCTTCCTGAAAATGAATATCGCAATGCCTTTGAAATAGATCGAGACAGGATCATTCATTCCACGGCCTTTCGCCGTCTCCAGGGAAAAACCCAGGTATATGTCACCGGACAATCTGATCAATACCGCACCCGCTTGACCCATTCCATCGAAGTAGCCCAGATTGGTCGATCCATTGTGAACTATCTCAATCGGAGTTCAGACCTGCTCACAGCAGATTATGAAATTGATTCTGCCCTGGTAGAAGCCGCTTGTCTGGCCCATGATCTGGGAAATCCCCCCATCGGTCACAAGGGAGAGTCCCGTTTAAACGAGCTCATGGATAACTGGGGTGGTTTTGAGGGCAATGCACAATCATTACGTATCCTGACTGATATTGTAAGAGGGGATCGCCGATCCTACACCAATGCTGGCATGCAGGCTACCCGTGCCTGTCTGGATGGTATTTTGAAGTATAAAATCGTTGGTAAAGAGCATACACAAAATGGTGCAAAATTTCTATATCCAGATCAACAGGACATTTTATCCTGGGTTCATAATGACCAGCACTTAGACGAAATAGCTCAAAATGGAACCCAGATTCGACCTATTGAATGTGCCATTATGGATCTTTCAGATGATATAGCCTACACCACTTCAGATTTATTCGATGGCGTCAAACAGAGTTTGCTAACACCTGAACAGGTAGAGCATTTCTGGAATGATCAATATCCTGACGCCAGCAAGAAAATTCGAGCAGATGTGGATCAGGTCCTGAGAAATCAGTTTCCCATGTCCCGCTTTATCGCTGGACTCATCGGTAGATGGATTTATTCTATTTCCATTGAGTCAGTAAAAGATCCATTTATTGCCATTCCCCGCTACAAATATGTGCTTGATATGGCAGAAGAATCTCATTCTGAATTGATGGCCCTGAGAGCCTTGAACTATAATTTGATATACAATTCGGATTATGTGAAAATTCCAGAATCAAAGGGTGTGGAGATTCTTGAAGAACTATTTCTTTATTATCGAGATGTGGTTTTCGAGAAGCGCGGCGTTCTTGAACCTCTACCCTTACCAGCGGGAATTTCAGGTGATTTTGATGAGAATCAGAAAATGCGCATGATTTGTGATTTTGTGGCAGGAATGACCGACAATCATGCCATACGGCTCCATTCCTATCTTAAAGCTTGAGCCCCTTGTAAAAAATATCCACTTTAGCTAAAAGTTCAATCAAGGTACCATCATTGTCGATGACATAGTCAGCTCTACGGACTTTCTCATCGATGGGCATTTGAAGGGCATCGCGTCGTTCAAAATCTACACTGGAAATACTACTGCGTCGTTCCACTCGACCTTCTCTAAACATACGTTTTGCTACTACGACTAAAACTCCATCAGTAATACTATCTGCATGGGCTTCAAATAGCAGTGGAGCATCCACCACAAATAGCGATTTCCCCTGAGATCGTGCTATCTCAATACGATCCAGAGTAATTCTTCGAACTTCAGGGTGAATCAAATGATTCAGGAAAAGTTGATCATCCCTGGTGCTAAAGGCTCTTTCGGCCAGAATATGCTTTTGGAGGATACCTGCTTCGTTGAGAATATCCGTACCAAATCTTTGAGCCAGACTGGCTAAAATCTCAGGATCGTTTTGTAGGATTTCTTTTGCCAGAGGGTCGGAGTGGGATACTACGGCTCCATGATGGGCAAGACGATCGCTGACCGTGCTCTTACCTGAACCGATATTTCCGGTAACCCCGAGGATAAACATATCTACCTCAATACAGCAAGGATACGTCGATAAATATCCTGCATATCTCCTGTACCATCAATATGTCTTACGACACCTTGAGGTTGATAGTGCTCTATAAGAGGTTTAGTCTGTTTTTTGTATACGTCAAGTCTATTGACCACAGTTTCCTCTGTATCATCAGAGCGATGAATCAGTGGGCTGCCATCATGATCACAGATTCCTTCCACAGCGGGAGGATTAAACACCATGTTGTAAATATGGCCACACTCCGAGCAAGATCTTCTGGCAGTAAGACGACGGACCAATTCAGAATCGGGAACTTCCAGGACCAGTACATGATCCAGAGCCAATCCTCTATCAATTAAGAGTTGATCCAGACCTCGAGCCTGAGGACAGGTTCGAGGAAAACCATCCAGGATATAACCAGGTTTGAGCTCAGGTTTTTCGAACTCTTCTGCCACCATACCCAGGATGACATCATCCGGTACCAGATTTCCGCCATCCATAAAGCTTTTGGCGGCTTGACCTAAGGGGGTATCCCGTCGGCGGTTTTCGCGTAATAAATCACCAGTAGAGAGCTGTAAGATTTGAAAATCTTTTACAATGAGTTTAGCCTGTGTTCCCTTACCCGCTCCTGGAGGTCCTAAAATAATGATGCGCATGTTAGTGTTTTCTCCGTTTATATAAGCTCTAACAAATTTTGTGCCTGAAACGCTTCATCGGCAAAAGAATTGCCTAAATCATTATTCCTGCAACTGTAGCAGTCAACCAGGAAGCTAAGGCGCCACCAATCATTGCTTTAAAGGCAACCTTGGACAGATCACCACGTCGTTCAGGAGCCAGCGCGCCAATCCCACCGATCTGGATCCCGATTGAGGAAAAATTGGCAAACCCACAGAGGGCATAGGAACTTATGATCATAGATTTTTCATCTATCTGTCCCATGACATCCTGCAAATGGCTATAGGCGATGAGCTCGGTGAGTACGATCTTTTCACCCATGAGTTGACCCACCAGGGTGACATCAGCCCAGGGGACTCCCATTAGAAATGCAAGGGGAGAGAATATCCAGCCCAAGATTTGCTGAATACTAAGTCCTACCATACCAAGGGCGAAGTTTGCAGCTGCTACAAGTGCAACAATTGCAATGAGCATGGCACCAACATTTGCAGCCAGGCGCATACCGTCAGAGGTACCATTAGCAATGGACTCCATGACATTGCCCTCTGGCTTTTCGATATCGACCATTTTATCTCCAGCCGTAGGGGATTCTTCAACCTCAGGATAGATGATCTTGGCCAGTACCAGAGCAGCAGGAGCACTCATCACCGAAGCAGCCATAAGATGGCCTGCAATATTGGGGATATCTGTGAGCCACTTGGCATAGATTGCCAGCACACCACCAGCCATGGTGGCAAAACCACCTGTCATGACAGCCATAAATTCACTTTTAGTCATGGTTTTTATAAATGGGCGAATCAAGAGTGGGGCTTCGGTTTGACCTACAAAAATATTACCAGAGGCAGATAGCGTTTCAGAACCGCTGGTTCCCATCGTTCTCTGCATCCCCTTGGCAATGTATTTCACAACCAATTGCATGATCCCAAAGTGATACAGGATGGCCATGAAAGCAGAGAAGAAAATAATGGTGGGGAGAATCTGGAAGGCAAAGAAGAATCCCAAACTGTTCTCCTGGCCAGGACTGATAGCCAGAGCCCCAAAGAGGAACTCTGCCCCTGCATCTGAAAATGATAATAGCTTATTGATGGCTCTATCCAAAAACATGAAGACTGGTTTGCCAATTGGAGTTGCCAGAATGAAAATTGCAAAAGCAAGCTGGAGACCTAAACCCCAGAAAACTACGCGATAATTAATGGCCTTGCGATTGTTTGACATGAGAAAGGCGATACCCAGAATGGCTGCAATGCCCAGAAATCCTATAAGTCTATGCATGGTCTATTCCTTTGGTTCTTCATAACAGTTACGACATCTTGCTTCATAAGCTTCAGCTTCACCAACCAGAATTTGATCACCTCTGTTGCTCAAACGCTGGGTGAATCCGGCGGGGTTACCGCAAATGACACATATTGCCAGATTCTTGGTCACGTATTCTGCATCGATAATGAGTTCGGGCATGGGTCCAAATGCCTTGGCCATATAATCCTTTTCCAAACCGGCCACTATGACACGTTTTTTCTGATTGGCCAGGATTCGGCAAACTTCCACAATTTCATCATCAAAGAATTGAGCCTCATCAATACCAACAACCTGGACGTGTTTTGCCAGAGGTAATATATCTTTAGCAGTTTTTACTTTGGTGGATTCCAATTGCTGCTGGCTGTGAGAGACAATATGATCCTCGCTAAATCGATTGTCGATATCAGGCTTAAAGATGGCTACATGCTGGCGCGCAATCTGAGCCCGTCTGAGTCTTCTAATCAGCTCTTCAGTTTTACCACTGAACATGGATCCTGTAATAACTTCAATCCAACCGCTGTGATGGGGCGTCAAATGCTCCATAACCTAATAATCTCCTGAATATTTAAATTGAATCAGGTTCCTAGGAACCTAGATCCTGTTGACCGAAGGCCTGGGGCAATAATTCGGAGGAGCTTGTTTCAGTACGGGCTCCCGTTTCATTGACCAGTGTGATCGGTATTTCCCCACATAATTCCCATATGACCTGGCGACAGGCACCACAGGGGCTAACCCCATTTTCAGTAGCCACCACGAGATGGGTAAAATTCCTTTCACCTGCAGCAACGGCTGAAAATAATGCGGTGCGCTCAGCGCAAATTGTCAGGCTGTAGCTGGCATTTTCCACGTTGCATCCTGGAAATATTTTCCCATTTGAGGTTTCTAGCGCTGCCCCGACATAAAATTTTGAATAAGGAGCATGTGCTTTTTTTCGAGCGTCCTGGGCTACTTCGATAAGTTTGCTTTGCATTATGAGTTCCCGCTTAGTCGATATTTGTGGTATATGCTGTAAACAACCAGTCCAATAACAAATCCGCCGATGTGTGCAATATAAGCAGTGGTACCCTGAGGTGTCAGTATTTCGAATAAAAATTGTGTGGCAATCCAGATACCGATGAACCAGGCCGCTCGAATTTTCAAGAAGAGTACAAACAGAGTCCAGGTTAAGATTTTGGCTGTGGGATAGCGTAGGGCATAACTGGCCAGAACCCCGGAAATAGATCCAGATGCTCCAATGAGTAGACCGGGACCATTGGCACCAAAGTAGGGATCAAAATAAACTTCAATCAAGGCAGCCCCAGCACCACAACTTAGATAAAAGAGCAGGAAAAACTTACGACCCAGCGAGCCCTCCATATTGTCACCAAAGATGTAAAGGAAAAGCATGTTGAAGATCAGGTGACTCCAACTCCCATGGAGAAACTGGTGAGTGATAAGACTGGGGAAGGCTTGAATTGGATGAGCCAGAAACAAATCTTTTGAGAAAACAAACACATCAAAGCTGTAGACATAACTGAGGACATACATTGCCACATTGATAATGATCAGACCATAGGTGATGTAGGGTTTACGTAAGGCTGGATTTGTATCGGAGATGGGAATAAACATATCAGGACTTCACAGAGAAGGTATGCTTAAACTCCCGTATATTCCCAGATTCATCCCCAATGGAAAATTCAAAAATATGTTGGCCAGATCCCAATCTGGTGGGTACCTGAAAAGACAGCTCATGTCTGAGCGGGTTATAATCCGGAAAAAAGAGTGAACCATCTAATGTTGCTCGAATACCCGTTCTGGCGTAGGAGACCACCCCGGTGTTGTCCCTTATGGTAAATATCAACCGTTCGCCACGCTGAACTCTTGAGAAGGACTTCTGGGGAGTGACCGTAGGTGCTTCACTGTCCTCAAAAAGAAAGAAAGAACCACCTCCATCAATCTCTAACTCAAGCTGTTTGGTCGAGTCGGCTGAGATTTGACGTTCCCAGGTTTCCTTCTTGCCAGGTGAGAAAATGGCTAAGTTTGAATCCTGCGAAGTGTTTATAAATCGTAACTGACCAGAAAAGTTGCTTTGGGGAGTGTTCACGACATTCACAGAGAGCCCCATAGCGGGTTGTTCATCTATCAATCCCATAGTGGTATCAATTTTCAAATAAAGTTCAGTGCTACCGGAATTTTCCACGGATAACTCAACATCAATCAAATCATGTGTGAACCTATCACTCTGCCCTGCAGACAAAAGATGCATGGGGTCTAATGGGAGAGAGACAAGCATCCTCTTCCCAACAAGTAAATCAATGCTTTCGGCTTGAGCAGCATGATTGAGAGGAATAATATCTGATTCCACTGTGGTTGGGCTTGTTTGAGTCAATTCACCAGAAAAGTGCAGTTGATTGCCAGTGAGAGAATAGGCCAAAGGAAAGGTAAGCGGATCCCTGCTCTCAATCTTAAGTACAACCCCATTGCCCTTTCCTCTCCAGCTATGAGTCAGGTCCCAGATTCCCTGATTTTGCGGAGGGATCACCCATTTAATTTTACCACCGGCAGACCCCAGAGCTCTGACTCCAGAACTAAAATTTTTCTCCCCTAAAACCCAGGTAGTAGAATTCAGCCGATAGAGAGTCTCAGTGATAGGGATATATGAATTATTACCAGTATAGAATTGAATATTCTCGTAGCCATTGTCAGAAAAATGACGGGTGATTGTATATTTTTCATCCTCAAGTTTAAGATTCCAACTGGCAGGGACTGTTTCATGAAAAATGAGACCCCTAGTCACTTTATTTCCAACAAGATCAGTCACTTCAACCTGTAGATGGGAGAGTCCTTCTGGAGAAATCTCACCACTTAAGGTTGCCGGTGCGAATGGAGCTGCTTCATTCAAATTATTATTGAACATGGACATGAAGCGCCAACCCCGTTTGCCCTTCATACCTGGATAAACCTTATCCACATCATCGGCAAGTCGCATGGAGACCTGATCAAATTCTCTGGCAAACACCAGGGAGTCATTCACCAGAACTCTCGCACTATAAATATTGTATTTATTGTAGGTGCCATTGGCACGATCGTGCGCGTTTATGGCGACTTGAAAAGTTCCCGTAGTGGATACGGTTTTAATCTCTGCTTGCGTATCAAATACAACAGGAAAACGGCTGCCATTTACCTGACTGTCTATATCAATGGGAATAAGCATGATCTCGTCAAGGATGGGCGCTTTCACATCTTTGATACCTGGATAAAATAATTGGGGATTTTGGACCTGCCTGGAAGTGTCCCTTATTTCAAAATGCAAATGAGGGTGTTCGGTTCCAGATGTGCCGCTATAGCCGATGACCGCTCCAGCTTTGACTGGATGCTCATAGGGAGCAAATTCCAGACGCATTGAATATCCATCTCGTGCCAATTGCTCAGAGCGGATCAAGGATTCAATGGCAGGGTTAAATCGCTCGAGGTGCCCATAGACCGCAACATTTCCGTCATTTAGTCTTAGCCATACACCTTTGCCATAGCCATTATATCCAATTGCTATGCGCTCAATGTATCCATCTTCAATGGCCAAACAGGGTACTTCCATTTCTCCCCAGGTTTTGATATCGATACCGGCATGCAGGTGGCCTGACCGATATTCAGAAAAGGTAGCAGATAAACTTTGGGAAGCCCTGATGGGCCAACGGTAATTTTGACCTGACAGAAGAGAAATCATTAGTAGTGAGAAAAGGACGATTCGAAACATGGTTCATAAATTCATTTTTCTTCAAGATGAAGCAATGATTTTTCAGCGGGGACTGGAATTAATAAATAGGTCATTGATTCTGAAGGGGATTTCAGTTAAATCACTGACCTCATGAGACTATTTAAATCAAAAGCAGCACCAGCAGAAATACCATATAGTTTTCAGGATAGATTTCAGAATATTCAGCGAATTGCAATTATTTATCCCCAGGAAGTAACCTGGCTAAGGATTGCTCGATACGCGCTCCAGCGCATGTACAATCTACCTGAGAAATTTGACTACATGCTAATGGTCCCAGATGCCAGCCAGGAGCAGTCGCTCAACATTCAACATCAATATCTCAATATGAACTATGATCCACGATCAGAAGATCGGATTGGTATCCAAAATAATATTGTAGCCTTTAATCCAGATATCTTACTTCAGCTGGAACCAAAACCTGGTGATCGTCTCATCGAATTGATCAAACAGTTGGATGTTTCTCTGAAAATTGGGTTTGGAGATGAGAAGTCAGACTTAAATGTCATCTACTCTCAGAGTGAGAGTGGCTTCTACGAAAAAAATATTTTAAATCTGATTGCTTTGTTAGAGATGAAGTAGAGGAGTGATTTAGCGCACTTACTGATTGTGGTTGCGTTGATTCTGAGTCTCTTTGCATGAGACATGGTACTTAGCGATTGGAGCTGCCATTAAACGACCTTCTTCGATTAAATCCCCACAAATGATACACACACCGTAGGTCTCTTCTTCCACACGATCGAGAGCTTCATCAACATCACTTAAATACTTGGCCTGGCGATGAGCGAACAAACTGGTCTTTTCTCTTTCGGCCATATCAGTCCCAACATCAGCCATATGATAGGTGGCAGAGGATAATTCACCGGCGCCTTCAGTAATGGTTTTATTGAGTTCGCCTTTCTGATACTCAAGATCCTCAGCGATACGATTGCGCTCATCCATAAGTAGTACTCTGAACTTCTTAAGTGTGGTTTTGTTGTACTTATTAACTGCCATTCCTACCCTCTGAATATCGCTTTAATTGTTGCAATATATCGTCTAACTATGATAATCCTAGCAAATTTAGCGCATTTAAAAACCTCTTGGCACCCCCTATGTGGCCGACTACATTTGCGCGCTTTTATGAACAGACTATTAATCATATTATTAAAGGTGAGGGTATAATGGAAGATATTGTATGCCCGAATTGTGGCGAGGAACTTTCAGAAGAGAAATTAGCTAAATCTCTCATCTGTCCACACTGCGCGACAAATCTAAAAAATAAGAAGTACATGGATTTTCTGGAATTCCTTATGGTCTCAGAAATCGTTCAGGATATCGATTTTTTTGATGAATCGGTTTACGGTGATGAATACCTAAGGTTTGAAGAATCCGGTTTTGATGACCAGGATTTACCTGATACTCAGGCAGCTGAGATTGATTGGGATAAAGACCCTGATCACACAGAGGAAGAATGGGGCGAAGATAATCCCAATCTTTCCAGAAATAAGCCCTGGCAGTCTTAAGCCAGCGCCTCATACTGGGAGGGATCATTTATGGAACCTAAGAATAAACCAGCACAACAGATTCAAATTCAAGTTAATGAAAAAGTAGCTGATGGAGAATATGCCAACCTGGCCATTATTACCCATTCTGCTGCCGAATTTGTGATGGACTTTGTTAGAGTCATGCCCGGTTCCCCAAAGGCCAATGTTCAATCACGCATAATTATGACTCCCAGTCATACAAAAGCGTTGCTACGGGCTTTGGAGCAGAACATAGCCAAGTACGAAACTGAACATGGTGAGATTAGAATGCCTGATCCCATGGCATTTACAGGTATGCCTCCCAAAACAGGAAGCATGCCCAACTAATCACTCCAGCACAGTATTTTGAAAAGAGGCTATCCCAGAAGGGGTAGCCTCTTTTTGTTTTAGGAACCTGCCTAGTTCAAAAATCGTTAATCCTGGTCTGTCAGGTCGAAGTTCGAAGAACGCAGACTGATTCGATATTCAAAGGGAACTGTCCCAATATCGCAGTCTCTGTTTGATTTTAGAACCTGCCTACGCTCATCAGCTTCGGCAAGGCAGGCAAGGAACACCGATTGAAGATTTAAGAAATTTACCAAAAGTTGGTATTGTTCATTGCAAAAAAAAGGAGTTAAGTATTTAAGCTCGGAGGGTTTGATAAGGTGAAGATAGAGTTTGGGTTGGTTGCTATTGCCTGTACTCTGATGAAACTATGGGCGAAGACAGTCGGGGGGCCGGAAAGAGTCGTTTAGCTGTCTCTGGTGAGCTGCTGTTAGCCATTTCGAGTTGAAAGATATCTTTGCAAGCGACTTTTACATAAATCTGTGAAAATCCGTGTGAATCCGTGGCTAAAAAGAAAGAGTCTGTCTTAGGTTCTGCGAAAGCCTCTTTTTTTTATATCTCTCGGAAATACCTCTTACTTCGCAGAAGCAGTGTGTTGGTGACAACAGATACTGAGGAGAAGGCCATGGCCATTCCAGCGAACATGGGATTCAGAAGTGTTCCTGTGAAGGGGTAGAGGAGACCCATGGCAATTGGGATTCCCGCCAGGTTGTAAATGAAAGCCCAGAACAGGTTCTGGTGAATTTTTGAAATGGTAGCCTGGGCGATTCTGTGACCAAATACGAGATTATTCAAAGAGTTATTCATAAAAATGACATCTGCGGCATTTACTGCAATATCGGTTCCACCACCAAAGGATAGACCAATATCTGCGGCAACCAGTGCAGGTGCATCATTGATGCCATCGCCTAGCATCCCAACAATCTTTCCCTCGGCTTTCAGAGTATTTATGTGGTCATGTTTATCTGCAGGAAGAACTTCTGATCTATAATTTTGGATTCCGATTTCCTGGGCAACATGTCTGGCGGCCGCCTCTTTATCTCCAGTGAGCAGGAAAGCCTGGATAGCTCTCTTGGAAAGGGCGTTGATAACTGCTGAACTTTCCGGTTTAATGGTATCTGAAAAAGCCATCAAGCCCATGATTATGTCCTGGGAAAAGACACCTGAAACTATATATCCTTTGGCGTAATACTGTTCTAAGGTATCAGTAAAGTCTTGGGGGAGCATATCAGCCGAGTCAATTTTGCGAACACGATAGAGGGCGCCATTACTGCGTCCCTCCAGCCCTCGACCTGCTTCTTCATTCACATCTGACATCTCCATAATTTGTATGGATTGGGTATTCCCATAGTCAATAAGGGTTTTTGCCAGGGGATGTTGGCTGAATTGCTCAAGCCCCATGGCAATAGATAGATAGTTCAAATCATCTTCTGGGAAATGAGCGATGAGTTGAGGCGTTGATTCGGTGATGGTTCCCGTTTTATCAAATACCATCACATCTACTTTGCTCAACAATTGGAATGCATCAGCTGATTTGAACAGGATACCGCCTTTTGCGGCAATTCCACTTCCAACCACCAGGGCGGTAGGAGTTGCCAATCCCAGGGCGCAGGGACAGGCTATAATCAGTACTGAAATCATAACATTGATGCCAAAGGTCAACCCGAATCCCAATGCGAACCAGGTGAGGCCGCTGAGTATGGCCAGGCTCAGCACAACCGGGACAAAGATGGAGGCGATTTTATCCACCAGCTTTTGAATCTTGGGTTTGCGCATCTGGGCTTTTTCCACCAGATCAATAATCTGCCCGAACATGGAATCACGCCCAACTTTTTCAGCTCGGATAATCATGCCACTCTGGAGGTTCATACTAGCACCAATCACTTGACTACCCCTGAGCTTTTCAACGGGGAGTGATTCACCACTGATTGCTGATTCATCCACATTGCTGGCACCTTCTATGACAAGTCCATCAACGGGTATCTTCGAATGGGGATTGACTCTGATTTCATCTCCACTTTTTACTTCGCTGAGAGCAAGCGTAATCCAGGTTCCATCTCTTTTCACCTCTGCCTCGGTAGGCATCTGTTCCATAAGTCCAGTGAGAGCTTCTGTTGTTTTTCCCTTGGCCACAGATTCCAGCCATTTCCCAAAAGTAATAAATAACAGGATGGTACCAGCCGCTTCAAAATAGAGGGTTTCAAAACCACTTATTCCCCATCCCAGTTGAATGTTGAGTGCAGAAATCAATGAATAGGTGTAGGCCGAACCAGTTCCCAGGGCGACTAGCGAATCCATATTAGGCACTCGCATGAGTAAATGCTTAAATCCTCGTTGATAATATCCATATCCGCTGATCACGAGGATGGTGGCCAGGGTCAACTGTAACAGAAGATTCAATTGGATTGAAAGTAACTGCACATCCAGCATCATTTCCAGCATGGCATAGATCAGTAGTGGAATCCCAAAGATGGCTTGTATGAGAAGCAACCGTTTCCAGGTGGTAATAGTACGTTGCTGCCGATGAACCAGAGACGATGAGCCCTGGGGTTCCAGCTTATACCCCATTTTTGATACTGCTTTGGTAAACTTCTTTATGGGAATAGACTCTTGAGAAGTCACTACGGCTGATTCAGTTGCCAGATTAACCGAAACCTGCTGGACACCAGGCAACTGCTTGATGGCTGATTCAACATTGGTGACGCAGGCAGCACAACTCATACCTTCAACATCAAATTGGTAGTTGTGCTGGGGAGTGGAAATTTCTGACTTGGACTCTGACATATTGTCTTTCTATGTGTTTGTATCCTGGTGTGAAAATAGGTTTAGAATTCACAGGTTATTAACTAATTATTTTATAGCGTCATATATTCCCTCTAATGAATATACAATTTTTCACTCATCAATGAATCAATAAGATGATTAAAATAGTCATGTTAGTTCTTGATGAAGGGCCAGGAAATAATTATATCTTGGGATGAAAAATTTATCACGACTGTTTATTGGGGCTATGCCCCTCTTAATGATCCTGGAAAGTTGTAGCGATATGGGTGAACCAGAAGTCCTGTTGCCGCAAATGGAAGTAGCAACTACCTCTATTGATTTCTCTACAGTAACCATCGGCTCTCCCCAGACCCGACAGATTCAGATTATCAATAGGGGTGAAGGCCAGCTAAATGGGGAACTGACCCTTATCCAGGATAGTTCTGTTTATGCATTACAACCCCATGGTGTATTTGCTCTATCAAGTGATGATACCTTGAGTGCGGAGTTGACTTTTACACCTTCTGCTGGTTTCACCTATGCAGGTCAAATTGTGATCAGTAGTGATGACCTGGGAAATCCAGAGCATATGATTGGTGTGACGGGGGTGGGGACAGCACTACCGGTACCAGCGCTGACCATCTCAACCAGCATCCTAAATTTTGGAACTATACTGACTGATACTAGCAGCCAGCAGCAAATCATCCTCAGCAGTACTGGTAATGACACCCTGTTCATATCATCAATAGATTTTGACCTTGGCGTATATAGCATCGATGCGACTACCCCACTTGAATTGATCCCAGGAGCCTCACGGCTTTTGACCATCACTTTTCAACCTGATGTTGCAGGTACATTTAGTGGAAGTCTGACCATCGTCTCAAATAGTCCATCTACACCAGATGTCGTTTCTCTCTCAGGAGCGGCAGAAACACCTGTGAGTTATGCTGGGTCGATCCAACCAGTTTGGAATGCGAGTTGCGGCGGCTGTCATGGTTCAAATGGCGGGCTTAATTTAACATCACATTCCAATATTATGCTTGGTACATCCCAGAACGGACCGGTCGTAGTTCCCAGGGATGCTGCCAATAGTTTGATTATCAGAAGGCTAAATGGAATAGGTGGACTTATGCCACAGGGCGGGCCTGCACTTTCGGCCAGTACCATTGCTACCATCGAAACGTGGATTAACCAGGGAGCATTAGACAATTGAAATTATTTATTCGAATCACGCTCTTTAGTCTCACAGTGAGTAGTCTTTTTGCGCTTCCCAGATTTGCCATGATGGAGGAGGTCAGTTGCGGTTCATGTCATTCCTATCAGGGTGGTGGTGGAAATCGAACCGCCTATGGTGAAGAGTATGCCCGCGAAAGCCTCATTATGAAAGATATTGTCCTGCCCTGGGAGAATGAAGATAGTGAATTTCCCCTTTATTTTGGAGTGGATACAAGATATCAAATGATCGCTCAGGCAGATGAAGATTTACGACAATTCCCAATGCAGTTTGCCCTCTATGCGGGTGCTGAATTTGGGAGTCTCATAGCCCATGGAGAGGTTTCCAGAATTTCTAATAAACTCAGATATTCAGGTGGTCTCCGCTATGAAGGCTTACCGTTGGAGAGCTGGATTGGTGTTGCTAAAGCTTTACCTGTTCTGGGGTGGAGGATAGATGATCATAGCATTTTTACCCGAGGAGGTAACTTAACTCTACAGGGATTGTCTCGGGAAGGGATGCCATACACACCCTTTATCGAATCACCCAGAATGCTGGAATTTGGAAGTTCACCTATCATGGGGCTTGATCTATCATTTATGGCAGGGACCGAATTTATTAATGTCAGCGGTTTAACTGATTCTGACCTGTTTACAGCTGTGAAAATGAGCTATATGTATTCTGGTGACCTTTTCACTGCCCAATTAGGTCTGGTATATCTTGATGAAGCGAAATTAATTAACACTTCAGTTGTCAGTTGGGGAATATCCAGCCATGGCTTTGTCTGGTTAGGGGAATGGGCTCAAATGAATGGATGGATACAACCTGAGATCACAAATATGGCTACTTTTAATCAATTAAGTTATCGTCTGTTCCAGGGGTTGGATATTGTAGGTCGCTATGAATTTTTTGATCCTGATGTAGATCTCACCACAGGTGCTATCCAGCGAACCAGTTTGGGTCTGGAGTTTTTTCCGGTTCGAGGTATCGAAATGAAATTGAGTTATCGCACCAGCACTCTGGATTTACCTGATGCCAGTTCGGATCCTGAATCTCAGATATTGAGTCAGATTCACATCTATCTATAAAAAATCCAGGATTAACCTGGATTTTCACCTATCTGATGTAAGTAGATTATTTCTGAAGTGAAATACGTGGTTCAGCACTGGAATTGCTAATTTCACCAATAATTCTGGCTTCTTCAACTCCATTGGCGTGGAGATCCTCAACAAAAGCTTCGGCTTTATTGGCTGGGATGCTGATGAGCAATCCCCCAGAAGTCTGAGGATCAACTACCAACAATTCTTCCAACTCGGTGACACCTGCTCCAACTGCAATGCGTGGTTTGTAATATTCGCGATTGCCTTTCAATCCACCTGGCACCACGTTTTGTTCAGCATACTTAAAAGCTCCAGGCAGGGCAGGAAGTTGGTCCACAAAGATTTTTGCATCCATAAAACTGGAATCCAACATTTCCAGTAAATGTCCCACCAGGCCATAACCGGTTACATCGGTCATGGCATGTACTTTATAATTCGCAACTACATCGGCGGCGTACTTGTTCAGGCGGACCATGCTTTTCACCATGGTGTCCAATTCTTCAGGTGTGATGAGTTTGCGCTTCAATGCTGTGGCGATAATTCCTGTACCCAACGGTTTGGTCAGAACCAATACATCTCCAGGTTTTGTACCACCATTTGATATTATTTTATCCGGATGGATAACGCCTGTTACAGATAAACCATATTTGAGTTCGTCATCTTTGATGGAATGCCCACCGGCAAGCACAGCTCCAGATTCGGTAATCTTGCTCAGGCCACCTCTCAGAATATCTCGAAGAACAGAGTTGTCCATATCATCCACAGGAAAACCAACAATGTTGAGGGCTGTTATTGGTCGAGCACCCATGGCATATAGATCACTAAAGGCATTGGCAGCAGTGATCTGTCCGAATGTGAAGGGATCGTCCACAATAGGGGTGAAGAAGTCCAGAGATTGGACAATAGCAAGGTCTTCACTCACTTTATAAGCTGAGCTATCATCACGATGGTCAATCCCTATGAGCAGATCAGGATGTGAGGGAATATCAATCCCACAGAGTATGTCGTCCAGGTCCCCTGGACCAATTTTACCTGCTCAGCCAGCGGCCTTGACTTTGGCGGTTAGATTTATTTCTAAGCTTCTAGTCATCTGCAGAAAATAAGCAGAGTACCTGAACAGCCAATGCCAAAAGCTGATGGAATTAAATTGTTTTAGTGTTGAAATCTCTGGACACTTATCCTAAGATTACAGATGCAAATTTTTAACAAGATTCTATTAGCGTCCCTTGTTGTTCTATTTCTCCTCACGAATTGTGCTCCTTCCTCTGAACCGGCACCAGCTGATATTATGTATTTTTTGCTAATCGATCGTTTTGTGGATGGCAACCCTGAGAATAATGCAGGAAATAATCCCCAGAGTTATCAGGCGTATGATGGGACCAATTCAGAGGCATTAAAACATTATCAAGGTGGAGATCTCCTCGGTGTAACACAATCACTGGATAGTCTGAAAGCGTTGGGTATCAGCATGATCTGGATATCACCCTTTATTGACAATTCAAATACAGACTATGTGGGTTGGTGGCCTTATCATGGCTATCACCCCATCGATTTTTATAAGGTGGATGAACATTTTGGTACGCTGGAGGATTTGAAAGCTCTGGTTGAAGCAGCCCATTTACGCGGCCTGAAAATCATTTTTGATATGCCCTTTAATCAAACTGCAGCTGATCATCCCTGGATTGATGATGAAAGTAAAAGGAGCTGGTTTCACGTTGACGAACATGGTGAGCCCTATGCCATCACAGATTGGCAGGATCAGGAGCAAATTGAGCGTGGTGAGCTCCACGGTTTACCAGATCTGGCTCAGGAAAGAGCTGAGGTTAGCGACTATTTGTTTGAGGTCTCAAAATATTGGATCGAGGAGACTGGCTGTGATGGATTCCGTCTAGATGCTGTCAAACATGCCCCTATAAATTTCTGGAAGGCATACACTAAGCGGATCAGAGATCTGGCCGGTCCTGATTTTTTACTCCTCGGTGAAGTTTTCTGGGGGGAGGCTTGGAGAATCGAGCCCTATGACGATATTGGCTTTGACTTTCTTTTCGATATCCCGGGTTATTACGCCATCCGCAATACGTTTAATAAGGGTGCAAGTCTTGGTGATTTCTCAAAATTTTACGAGTTGAATACCCAGAATCTACCTAACACCACCTTTGCTACACTTATTGATAACCACGATGTGCCCCGTTTCAATGTGGATCTTGGAGAAAACGCCTGGAAGAAACAGATGTTGGCTTTGGGGTGGCTGATGACAGCACCAGGTTTACCAGTTATTTATTCCGGGACTGAGCTGGGGATGAAGGGCTATTCTGTAGGCAATGTGAGTGGAGAGTCTCAGGATTACTTAAATCGACTGCCCTATCCAGAAGCACCTTCAGACGAAGAGATGAAGCAAAAGAAGCAATTTATCGAACTCATAAATTTGCGGAATCAATATCCTGCCTTAAGTCGTGGTGATTTCAAGGAGCTCTACAAGGACTGGTCAATTTATGCCTATGTACGAACCTGGGGTGGTGAGAAGATATTGACCTGTTTGAATAATGCTGCCACCCAGGAATTCATTTCGATTCCGCTTCCACAGAGCATGGGTGTTACTGAGCTCCACAAAATTTATGGGGAAGCTGTCATCCGTCAGGAAGAGGGTGAGTTGCTGCTCCGCTTGCCTCCCAACACCTTGTCAGTCTGGGAGTTTCAAGGTGAGATGAATGAAGATCTACCAGTATGGGTGGAATTTAAGGATCGACTATCGGCGGATTATCAGGTAAAGGAATTGTATTACATCGACCATAACAATAGTATTAACCAGCTACAGATTGCCGGAGATTTCAACAACTGGACAGCTTTTGATTATTCAACGAGCAGGCGTGGAGATAGTCTGTTTATTGAAGTTCCCTTAAAACCGGGAAGATACCAATACAAGTTTATTCTAAATGGAGAAACATGGATTGCGGATCCAAATGCCCTGGAGCATTCAACTGATCCTTATGGCGGTCGAAATAGTATTCTAACGGTTTCTTCACACTAACAAACAAACTCAGGATGAACTCTTTTTTTAGGTGAATCAACACCTAATACTCCATTTATACATGGCAAATAATCATGTTATAAGGTATTGGCAAACTTTGCTTTACGTGGAGTAGTTGGGCATTGTTTTTGATGCTAAATAATTGAGGAAATAATGTTGACAACCGCTAGTCCGAACCATAACTTGAAGAAACGTAACTCAGAGGAGGGTTACTAAATTGGTTGCCATCACAAAAGTGCTAAATCAGCGGAAGCGGATCGTATGATAAGTTATATTATGAAGCGTAATCTCAATCCGATTATGGTAGTTACCATTCTATCATTAATTACAATTTTAAGCCATCAATCATGTACACCCGCTCCACCCGTTTCCCCTCCATCCTCTACTGAAATCCCTGAATATATAAGTCATGTCCCTGAGTGGGCAAAAAGTGCAATCTGGTATCAGATATTTCCAGAAAGATTTCGAAATGGTGATCAGAGTAATGACCCTACGGTAACCACTTTAGCTGGCACCTGGCCGTATGCACAACCTGAAGATTGGCAAGTTTCTCCCTGGAATTCAGATTGGTATGAGATGCAGCCCTGGGAACTGAATACGGGGGAAGATTTCTGGTATAACTCCCAACTTCGACGTTATGGTGGTGATCTGCAGGGCGTGATAGATAAACTTGATTACCTATCCGACCTTGGTATCAATGCAATTTACTTAAATCCAGTATTCGAATCACCTTCTCTACATAAATATGGTTGCAGTATGTGGCATCATATTGATAATAATTTTGGACCCGATCCAGCAGGGGATGAAGAGGTATGGAAACTTGAGAATCCCGCCGACCCTGAGACCTGGGTATGGACTGCTGCCGATTCACTATTTTTGGATCTGCTTACAGAGGCTCATGATCGTGAAATAAAAGTCATTATTGATGGCGTGTTCAATCACACGGGAATTCCCTTTTGGGCTTTTGATAAAATCAAAGAAAAGGGACCTGAAAGTGAGTTCGCTGATTGGTTTACAATCCTTTCTTACGACGACCCAGCAACCCCTGAGGATGAATTCGACTGGCAGGGGTGGTATGGAGTCAAAGATTTACCAGAATTAGCAGAAGATGATCACGGTCCAGTGGATGGCGCGAAAGAGCACATCCACGCGGTTGTGAAGCGATGGATGGACCCTAATGGTGACGGGGACCCATCAGATGGAATTGATGGCTGGAGACTGGATGTAGCTGAGATGGTCGCCATGGATTTCTGGCGGGAATTTCGAGTGTGGTGTAGAGATATCAATCCCGAAAGTTATCTCGTTGGTGA
>JACKQG010001012.1_pt1 | contig 39590 bp, 34 predicted proteins | sample 8237621 | NCBI WGS metagenome assembly JACKQG01 (sample SAMN15677084, study PRJNA649215) | marine metagenome | biome: marine; feature: Black Sea; material: saline water; isolation source: suspended particulate matter (SPM) from the Black Sea western gyre | collected 2013-06-09/2013-06-10 | depth... | reverse complement strand
GCCCGCTTCGACCAGTACGACACGCAGGACATCTGGCAGAAGGACAAGGACCACTTCATCCACCCGTGGACCGACTTTCCGGTCTTCGAGGAGAAGGGGTCGCTCGTCGTGGCCGAATCCGAGGGCGCCTACATCTACGACAGCGACGGACGGCGCTACCTCGACGGCATCGGCGGGCTCTGGTGCGTGAACGTCGGCTACGGCCGGGCTGAGATCGGGCAGGCGATGGCCGAGCAGGCCACCAGGATGAACTACTTCTCGTCATTCGGCCACCACACCAACATTCCGGTCGCCGAGTTGTCGTACCAGCTCGCCCGCCTGGCGCCGGGGTCCCTCAACCACGTCATCTACGGAACCGGCGGCTCGATGGCGAACGACACCGCCGTCCGGGTGATCCACCACTACTTCAACCGGCTCGGGAAGCCCACCAAAAAAGCCATCATCACCCGGTACGACGCATACCACGGCTCGACCTATCTGGCGATGTCGATGACCGGCATCGAGTTCGACCACGTCGGCTTCGACATCATCGGCGAGCCGCTCATCCAGCGGGTCAGCGGCCCCAACATGTACCGGCGCCCTGATGGAACGACACCGGAGGAGTACACGGAACTGCTACTCGACGAGTTCCGCAACAAGGTCGAGTCGATCGGGCCCGAAAACGTCGCCGCCTTCTTCGCCGAACCGATAATGGGCGCCGGCGGCGTGCTCATGCCGCCACCCGGCTACCTGACCGGCATGCGTGACCTCTGCACCGGATACGAGATCCTGTTCGTCGCCGACGAGGTCGTCACCGCCTTCGGCCGGCTCGGGCACTTCTTCGCCTCCGAGGATGTCTTCGGGATCGTCCCCGACATGATCAACTCGGCCAAGGGCCTCACGTCGGCCTATGCGCCCCTGTCCGCCACGCTCATCTCCGACGAGATCTACGACGTCATCAGCGCCCCCCGCGAATCCGGTGCGGTGTTCACCCATGGCTTCACCTACTCGGGCCACCCCGTGTCCTGCGCAGCCGCCCTGGCCAACATCCGGATCATGCAACGGGAGGACATCTGCGGCCACGTCCGCCGGGTCGGTCCCTACTTCGAGCAACGCCTGGCGACGCTTGCCGACCTGCCGATCGTCGGCGACGTCCGCGGCAGCCACTTCATGCTGTGTGTCGAGAACCTGGCCGACAAGGAGACCAAGGAACTCTTCGACCCGTCCGTCGGGGTCGGAGACCGGGTAGCCGACGCCTGCGAGAAGCGGGGGCTCATCGTCCGGCCCGTCGCCCACCTCAACGTCCTCTCCCCGCCGCTGATCCTCACGACCGACCAGATCGACTGGATGGTCGACGTGATCCGGGAGGGCATCATCGAGGTCCAGGGCGACCTCATCGCCGAAGGCCTGTGGAAGCCGAAGTGACGCTGACCGAACCCGTCGAACGACCGACCAACGTCTGCGTCGTCCTGCTCGACTCGCTGAACCGGCACCTGCTGGGCAGCTACGGCGGAACCGAGTTCGCCACCCCGAACCTCGACCGGTTCGCTGCCGAGCACGCCACCCGCTTCACCCGCCACGTCACCGGCTCCCTGCCATGCATGCCCGCCCGCCACGACATCCTCGTCGGCGCCCTCGATTTCCTCTGGAAGCCATGGGGGTCGATCGAGGCCTGGGAACAGCCCGTCACCCGGGCACTGGCCGCCGAGGGCGTCACCAGCATGCTCGTCACCGACCACCCGCACCTGTTCGAGGCGGGCGGCGAGAACTACCACACCGACTTCGCCGGCTGGGACTACCTCCGTGGCCACGAGGGCGACCCATGGCGCACCTACCCCGACCCGTCGTGGGTCGGCGCACCGGCGATGCCTGCCCGTGGAGGCGGCTGGTGGTGGAACAGCCTGACCGGGTTCGACGCCGGCGAACGGGCATACGACCGCTCCCGAACCTTCTTCCGTGAAGAGACCGACTACCCCGGCCCGCGTACGATGACCGAGGCGGCAAGGTTCCTGCGCGACGCCACCCCGCACCACGACCGCTGGTTTCTGTTCGTCGACGAGTTCGACCCCCACGAGCCGTTCGACACGCCCCCGCCCTGGGTCGGCCGCTACGAAGACGAACCGTGGGACGACGAGTGGATCATCTGGCCCCCGTATGCCAACGGCGCCATCAGCAGCGGGAACCTCACCGAACAGGAGGGCCGCCACATCCGGGCCAACTACGGCTCGAAGCTCTCGATGATCGACCACTGGTTCGGCCGGATCCTCGACGCCTTCGACGAGGGCGGCCTGTGGGAGGACACGGCGCTCGTCGTCTGCACCGACCATGGCCACTACCTGGGAGAAGAACGGGACAACCGGGACATCTGGGGCAAGCCCAACGTGCCCCAGTTCGAGCCGCTCGGCCACACGCCGCTCCTGGTCTCGTGGCCCGGACGCAGCGGTGGTGGCACCTGCGATGCGCTCACGACCAACGTCGACCTGTTCGCCACCATCGCCGACATCTACGGCGTGACCGTCGGGCACCGCACCCACGGGCGCTCCCTCGTCCCGCTGCTCACCGGACGGGCCGACTCGGTGCGCGAATGGGCCATCGGCGGGATGTACGGCAGGTGGGTCCAGGTCACCGACGGCACCACCAAGTACGCCCGCTCCTCGACGGGTGACAACTTCCCGCTGTCGATGTGGTCGAACCGCTGGTCGACCATGCCCGTCCACATCGCCGGATTCGACGAACTGCCGGCACCCGACGGACGGGCGGTGCTCGACCGCATGCCCGGCTCGACCGTGCCGGTCATCCGACAGCCGTTCCAGCCCGGTGACATGCTCCCGTTCTGGGTGGCCGGAGCGGACAGCGACCGGCACCACCTCTACGACCTCGACGTCGACCCCGACGAACAGGAGAACCGGTTGGGCGAGACGCTCGAGGCCGAGATGCTCGACCTGCTGCACACCGCCCTGCGGGAGGTGGAGGCGCCCGACGAGCAGTTCGAAAGACTCGGCATCGCATGACGACGGCAGCGTCCTTCGAGGTCCGCCCGATCACCGCCACCCTCGGTGCAGAGGTCTCCGGCGTCGATCTGTCCGATGTCGATGCGGCGACGCTCGAAGCGCTGAACAAGGCCTGGCTGGAATGCAAGGTCCTCGTCCTGCGCGACCAGCACATCACCCGGGAACAGCACATCGCCTTCGGCCGGCTGTTCGGCGAACTCGAGATCCACCCGTTCGCCACCGGCACCCTCGGCGACAGCGGCCACGAGGAGATCGTCCAGATCACCTCCACCCCCGAGCGCCTGGTGGCCGCCAACACCTGGCACTCCGACGTAACCTGGCGGGAGGTGCCCTCGATGGGGTCGATCCTGCGGGGGGTCGTGATCCCGCAGGTCGGGGGCGACACCTGCTTCGCCGACACCGCCGCCGCCTACGACCGCCTGTCCGATGACTGGAAGGCCCGGGTGGACGACAAGTTCGCCGTCCACGACTTCATGCGCACGTTCGGCCGTGGCGTGCCTGCCGAGAAGTTGGACGAGATGCGGTCCGCCTACCCGCCGGCCCGCCACCCGGTGATCCGCACCCACCCCGAGACCGGAGCCCGGGGCATCTACACCAACCGCCAGTTCACCTCGCACGTCGGCGGCGTCGACGCCGACGAGAGCGAGGAGATCCTCCGTCGCCTCGAGCGGGCGATCATGGACCCGAGCGTGCAGTGCCGCATCCGGTGGGAGGTCGACACGTTCGTCATGTGGGACAACCGGGCCGTCCAGCACTACGCCACCGACGACTACTGGCCCGAGACCCGCACCGTCGAACGCGTCACTGTCGTCGGCGATCGTCCCTACTGACGCCGGGTGCGTGGCACCGCCGTTTGGGCGTCCTTCTATTGATGTAGTCACAGAAAGGAACTACTGTGACCACATGAACGTTGGCGTACGCGAGCTCAAGGCGAAGCTCTCCGAGTACCTGGGTCGAGCGGCCGCAGGTGAGTCCGTCATCGTCACTGACCGGGGCACTCCGATCGTCCGGCTCGTCGCCATCGACGGTGGCTCGGCCATCCAGCGCGGCATCGAGGAGGGCTGGATCGATCCTCCCCGACGGACAGGTCTCGACCCGATCGAGCCGTACCTGAGCAAGCGTTCCACGCTCGATGTCCTCGACGAGGACCGGGGGTGACCCTCTACATCGACTCGAGTGCGATGTTGAAGCGGTACATCCGCGAGCACGACCGGGAGGCGGCGATGTCCCTCATGGCCGGCGACCCGGTGCTTGCAACCTCCCGGGTGACCGAGGTCGAGGTACGGCGCAACCTGTCCCGTCTGCTCGAAGGGCCGGACCTGACGGCAGCGAGGCGACAACTCGCCGTAGACCTCGATGCCCTCGCCCTGATTTCGCTCGATGCCACCGTCTGCAACGAGGCCGCTCGGATTGCCGAGCAGACGCTGTGTCGTTCACTCGACGCGTTGCACCTGGCCTCGGCACTACGTGCCGGGTCGACGACGACCGTGCTCACGTTCGACATCCGGCAGGCGCAGGCGGCGCGGTCGCTCGGCCTCGCCGTCGTCGGCTGCTGAGGGCCTGCCGAGTCGGTCGCGAGGTTCGCCCGCGGCGGGTCAGGCCTCCACGATCTCGGTGATGTGGCCGGGGTCGATGTCGTGGACGAATCCCGCCACTTCGGAGAGGACCGACAGGTACGGCGTGTCGCGGATCTTCTGCAGGTCCGTCCGCAACGTCTCGACGTGGTCGTCGATGCAGAAGAAGTCGATGCCCGAGCCCGTGACCTCCTCGAGTTCGGCGTTCGAAACGCCGGCCAGGCCACAGCGGGTGTGCTGCATCACGACCACCGAGTCGACGCCGAGGGCATGGCTCGAAAGCGCAAGGCTGCGCAGGACATCGTCGGTGACCCGGCCGCCGGCGTTGCGGATCACATGGGCGTCGCCGAGTTCGAGGCCGAGGGCGGCGAACACGTCGATCCGGGCGTCCATGCAGGTTACGACGGCAAGGTGGCGCCTGGGCTCGGCATCGGCGATCCCGAGGTGGTCGTCGACGTACTCGCGGTTGGCGTCGACCAACCGGCGGAGTTCGGACATGACCCATGCTGGAGGCAGGGAAGGTGAATCCCAACCACCCCATCCCTCCAGGGACAACGTCCCCGGTTGTCACAACTAGGCGACGACCTCGAAGGCATCGTTGCCTACGACGAACGACTCGGCGACGCCACCCGGATCCTCGGGTACCCGGTTGCCGCACCGCATTAGGGTCCCGCCGATGGCAGACGGCGAACACCGGGCAGGCAACCCACGCATCGTCTACCTGAACGGCGAGTTCGTCCCCGAGGATGAGGCCCGCATCCCGATCATGGACCGGGGCCTGCTCTTCGCCGACGCCGTCTACGAGGGCATGGGCATCCTCGACGGAGGGATAGTCGATGTCGAAAAGCACCTGGCTCGCCTGCGGCGGTCACTCGGCGAGGTGTCGATACCCGAACCGCACACAGAACATGGGTTTCTCGAAATCCTGGGAGAACTGGTCCGGCGCAACGGCGTCGACGAGGGCTTCCTGTACCTACATGTGACCCGTGGCGTCGCCGAACGTGATTACGTGCCGGCCCCGGGCCTGACTCCGACCGTGTTCGGGTTCACCCAACCGATCCACGGCGACGGGGCGGGCGCCGCACCAACCGGCCTGACCATGAGGTCACAGCCCGACCTGCGTTGGGCCCGCCGTGACATCAAGACCACGAACCTGCTCGGCCAGGTGCTGGCACAGTGGGGGGCTGCTGCGGCGGGCGCCGACGAGGCGTTGCTGGTCGCCTCCGACGGCACGGTCACCGAGGGCGGATCGGTGAGCTTCTTCCCGGTGGTCGACGGCGAGGTGCTGGTCCGCCCCCTGTCGAACGACATCCTCCCGGGTGTCACCCGGAGCACACTGCTCGAGGCCATCGAGGCGGAGGGCGCCCCGTCCCGCGAGCGGACCTACACGCTTGCCGAGGCCCTCGCGGCAGACGAGGCGATGATCACCGGTGCCTCGAGCTATGTCGAGCCGGTCGTCGCCATCGACGGGACGCCGGTCGGCGACGGCGAGCCCGGACCACTCACCCTCCGGCTGCGGGCGACCTACCTGTCGATCGTCCGCTCGCGGTTGCACACCGCCTGAGATGGACCACGACGCCCAGCGTGGCAACATGTATCCGTGAACGGCATGGACCACCTCCGCATTCGCAAGGTCCAGTTGTCCCTCGAGCGCGTCCACCATGCCGGCGGTCCGGTCCTCGATGAACCACTGCGACGGGGAACGATCGCCGCCGTGCTGGCCAACCCGTTCGCCGGCCGGCACGAACCCGACCTGAGCGGGTTCATGGAATCGCTCAACCCCCTCGGGATCTCGATGGCTGAGGAGCTGCGCGACGCCCTGACCGCAGGTGGTGGGCAGATCGAGGGCTACGGCAAGGGCGCCATCGCCGGCGTGAACGGCGAACTCGAGCTGGCCGCCGTCTGGCATGCCCCCGGTGGGGCGGGCCTGCGGGCAGCGCTGGGCGATCCGAAGGCAATGGTGCCGGCCGCGAAGAAGGTCGGCGTGCTGGGGTGCCAACTGGACCTGCCGCTGGTGTACCTGCACGCCAGCTACCTGCGCAGCCACTACGACGTGGTGCCGGTGGTGGTGCCGGACGGACCGCGGCCCGACGAGGTCGTCTACGCCCTCGGCATGTCGACCGGACCGAGGCCCCACCACCGCATCGGCGGGTTCACCGTCGACGAGGTCGAGGGCAGCGACGGCCTTCGCTGAGCGATCCGGATGCGCGGGCCCCCTGCCCGGGACATTCATCTAGACACTATTCCGATTGCGTTATAGGCTCTCACGCCACTGCGCATGACCGCCCCCCGCCCGCCTTTCCCTAGGAGCAACAGATGACCCGTATGACCCCCAGCGAGGCCTTCGTCGAGACCCTGGTAGCCAACGGTGTCGAGACCGCCTTCGGCATCATGGGATCGGCGTTCATGGACGCCATGGACATCTTCACCCCTGCCGGCATCCGCCTCGTGCCCGTGGTCCACGAACAGGGCGCCGCCCACATGGCAGACGGATTCGCCAGGGTCAGCGGCCGCCACGGCGTCGTCATCGGCCAGAACGGCCCCGGCATCTCCAACTGCGTCACCGCCATCGCCGCCGCCTTCTGGGCCCACAGCCCCGTCGTCATCGTCACGCCGGAGACCGGCACCATGGGCATCGGCCTGGGCGGCTTCCAGGAGGCCAACCAGCTCCCGATGTTCGAGGAGTTCACCAAGTACCAGGGACACGTCGTCAACGAGAAGCGCATTGCGGAGCTCACCGCCCGCTGCTTCGACCGGGCCATCCTCGAGATGGGCCCCACCCAGCTCAACATCCCGCGTGACCGCTTCTACGGCCAGATCGACGTCGAGATCCCCGAGCCCATCCGCATAGAGCGCGGCGCCGGTGGCGAGCAGAGTCTCGACGAGGCCGCCGACCTGCTCGCCGCCGCCGAGTTCCCCGTGCTGCTCGCCGGCGGAGGCGTCGTCATGGGCGACTCCGTAGCCGAGGCCATCGAGTTGGCCGAGCGCCTCGGCTGCCCGGTCGTCAACTCGTACCTCCACAACGACTCGTTCCCGGCCAGCCACCCGCAGTGGTGCGGCCCCCTCGGCTACCAGGGCTCCAAGGCCGCCATGAAGCTCATTGCCCGCGCCGACGTCGTGATCGCACTCGGCACCAGGCTGGGCCCGTTCGGTACCCTGCCCCAGCACGACATGGACTACTGGCCCGCCGACGCCAGGATCATCCAGGTCGATGCCGACGCCAAGATGCTCGGCCTCGTCAAGAAGGTCTCCGTCGGCATATGCGGCGACGCCGGAGCTGCTGCCAGGGCGCTGACCGCCCGGCTGGCCGACCGCACGCTGGCCTGCGACGCCACCCGCGACGAGCGCGCCACAGCCACCGCCGCCGAGAAGGCCGACTGGGAGGCCGAACTCGACGACTGGACCCACGAGACCGACGACTTCAGCATCGACATGATCAAAGAGGCCATCGACGAGGAGGGCAACTGGCTGCACCCCCGCCAGGTCCTGCGCGAGCTCGAGAAGGCAATGCCGCCCCGGGTCATGGTGTCCACCGACATCGGCAACATCAACTCGGTCGCCAACAGCTACCTGCGCTTCGAGGAGCCCCGCTCCTTCTTCGCCGCCATGAGCTGGGGCAACTGCGGCTACGCCCTGCCGACCATCATCGGCGCAAAGGCCGCCGCCCCCGACCGCCCCGCCCTCTCCTATGCCGGTGACGGCGCCTGGGCGATGAGCATGGTCGAGGTCATGACCGCCGTGCGCCACGACATCCCCGTCACCGCCATCGTGTTCCACAACCGCCAGTGGGGTGCCGAGAAGAAGAACCAGGTCGACTTCTACGGCCAACGGTTCGTCGCCGGTGAGCTGGAGGGCGGCGAGAGCTACGCCGACATCGCAACCGCCATGGGAGCCGAGGCCATTCGCGTCGACCAGCTTGAAGAGGTCGGCCCTGCCCTGGCTGCTGCAATCGACGCCCAGATGAACGACGGCAAGACCACGGTCATCGAGATCATGTGCACCAAGGAGCTGGGCGACCCGTTCCGTAAGGACGCCCTGTCCCGCCCGGTGCGCACCCTCGAACAGTACGGCGACTACGTCTGAGCCGTCGCCCGCTGCTGCGGGCGGCTACTGCAGGCCCTTGACGGCTCCGCTGTCGACCGGAAGCGACGCCCCGATGATCGACCTGGCCGACTCCGAACACAGGAACGCCACGATGCGACCGAAGTCGCCCGGATCACCGAGGCGCCGGGTGGGCACCGATTCGGCCACCTCGTCGAGGTCGTCGTAGAGCTGGTGGAGCCGGTCGGTGGCATGGAGGCCGGGCTGCACCGTGTTGACCACGACGCCGTCGCCTGCCACCTCGAGGGCCGTGGTCTTGAGAAACGCCGTCAGGCCCGACCGGGCGGTGTTCGACAGGATCAGGTTGGCCATCGGCTGGCGCACAGCCGCCGACGTCACGGCGACGACCCGGCCCCAGCCCCGCTCCTGCATCGATGGCACAAGTGCCTTGGTCAGGGCGACCATCGACAACAGGTTCAACTGGAGTGCCGCCTGATACGCATCGGCATCGGTCGAGGCGAAGGTGCCGGGCGGTGGGCCGCCGCCGTTGGCGACGAGGATGTCGACGTGGCCGAGTGCGGCCGTGGCGTCGTCGACCAGGGCGTCGACGCTCGCCGGGTCGGTCAGGTCGACGGTGAGCGTGGCCGGGTCGCCTTCGAGAGTCGCCGCCGCTTCGGCCAGCTTTTCGGGCGAACGTGAGGCCAGCGCCACGCGCACGCCCTCCGCGGCCAGTGCCCGGGCACATGCCAGCCCCAGCCCGGTCGATGCACCGGTGACCAGTGCCGTGCGTCCAGAGATTCCGAGGTCCATAGGGGTCTCCCGTGGGGTTCATCCGATTCGGGGACGGTAGCGCTTCGGTATTCGTTGGGGTGGCAGCGCCGTGCGAGGATGCGCGGCATGGAAACGCCCGTGGAGAGGACCGGTGGACGGCTGCTCGTCGACTGCCTGCTCGCCCAGGGGGTCGATACCGCATTCGGGGTGCCGGGCGAGAGCTACCTCGCAATCCTCGACGCCCTCTACGACGTTTCCGATCGGCTGCGCTTCGTCGCATGTCGGCAGGAGGGCGGCGCCGCATACATGGCCGAGGCCTACGGCAAGCTCACCGGCCGGCCCGGCGTCTGCTTCGTCACCCGTGGCCCGGGCGCCACCAATGCCTCGATAGGCGTCCACACGGCACGACAGGATTCGACGCCGATGCTGCTCTTCGTCGGGCAGGTCGGCCTGGAGCACCGCGGCCTCGAGGCCTTTCAGGAGATCGAGTACCGCTCGTTCTTCGATGACCTCGCCAAGTGGGTCGTCGAGGTCGAGTCGGCCGACGAGATGCCGGCGATCGTCGATCGGGCATTCACCGTGGCGTGCTCGGACCGGCCGGGCCCTGTGGTCGTATCGCTCCCGGAGGACGTTCTGCAGGCGACTACGACCGTTGCTCCCGGACCGCCCGTCGAGGTCGTAGAGCGGGCGCCGTCGGGCTCCGACGTGGCTGCATTGTGCGCCGCCCTCGCAGTCGCCGAGCGACCTGTCCTGCTGGTCGGAGGGGGTGGCTGGACGGACGCCGGACGGGCCGACCTGCGGTCGTTCGCCGAACGCAATGACCTCCCCGTGGTCGTCACCTTCCGCCGCCACGACCTGTTCGACAACACCGCCGACCGCTACGTCGGTGAGGCGGGGGTGGCGATGCCGGCAGTGGTCCGGCAGACCCTGGTCGAGGCTGACGTGGTGGTCGTACTGAACGCCCGGTTCGGCGAGATGGCGACGGACGCCTACACGCTCTTCGGCGCCGGACCGTTGCAGCGACCGGACGGCCAGGCGATCGTCCACGTGCACGCCTCGGATGCAGAGTTCGGCAAGGTCGTCGACGCCGATCGCACGGTCCACGCCGGCCCGAACGAGACGGCCGCGGCGCTTGCCGGGGTCGACCTCGAGGGTCGTTCCCGATGGGCCTCGTGGCGTGCCGATCGCCGTGGCGCCTTCCTCGACACGCTCGACTGCCCGCCCCAACTCGGCGACCTCGACATGGGCGAAGTCATGGCCTGGCTGCGGGACCGCCTCCCCGGCGACGTCATCGTCACCAACGGTGCGGGCAACTTCAGCGTGTGGCCCAACAAGTTCCTGCTCTACGGAGAGCGGGCCCGGCTGCTGGCGTCGCAGAACGGGACGATGGGCTACGGCCTCCCGGCAGCAGTTGCCGCCAAGCTGGTCGAGCCGGAACGAACCGTCGTGTGCTTCGCCGGCGACGGTGACCTCCAGATGAACCTTCAGGAATTGGGCACCGGCCTCCAGGAGGACGCCCGTCCGATCGTGCTGGTCGTCGACAACTCGACCTACGGCACGATCCGGATGCACCAGGAGTTGCGTCATCCGGGTCGGGTGGTGGGCACCGACCTCGTGAACCCGGACTTCGTGGCGATCGCCGGCGCCTACGGCATGCACGCCGAGCGGGTAGTGACGACCGCAGACTTCGCCCCGGCCTTCGAGCGGGCCATGGCCTCGCTGACCGGTGCGCTGCTCCACCTCGTCGTCGCCACCGACCAGCTCACCCCCCGACTGACCGTCGAACAGGCCCGGCGGACCGACGACTGAGGGCGTCGGCTTCCATCAAGGCGGCGACCCGTGCGAGGATGCCCGCCGTGCGCATCGACACGGAGCTCCTCAGCTGGTGGCTGTTCCTCGCCTGCGCCATCGGGTTCACGGCCATGGCGGTTCGGGAGCGCGATGCACTGTTCGTCGTGTCGTCCCTGTTCTTCCTCGCCGCCTGCGTGGTCTTCCTGGTCGGACGCCGTAGCGACTGACCCTGCGACCACTGGGTAGGTTCCCCGCCATGGCACGCAGCACCCACCAGGCGCTCGCCGACGAGCGCAACGCATCGGTGCAGATCTGGATCAACGACGAGTTCTTCCCCCGGGCCGAGGCGAGGATCTCGGTGTTCGACAGCGGCTTCCTCGTCGGCGACGGCATCTGGGAGGGCATCCGCCTCCACGACGGCCGCTTCGCGTTCCTCGACCGGCACCTCGACCGCCTGTTCGCCGGGGCCTCCGCCATCGACCTCGACATCGGCCGGTCGCGAGCCGAGGTGGCCGCCGTCCTGCAGGCCACCGTCGACCGCAACGACATGCACGACGGCGCCCACGTCCGCCTCATGGTCACCCGGGGCGACAAGAAGACCCCGTCGCAACACCCGTCGAACGTCATCGGCGGACCCAACATGGTGGTCATCGCCGAGCACAAGGTGGCCGACCCGTCGGTGGCCGACGAGGGCATCACCCTGTTCACTGCATCCGTGCGGCGACCGGGCCCCGAGATCCTCGACCAGCGCCTGAACTGCCACTCGAAGCTCCACGAGGTCATCGCCCTCATCCAGGCCGTGAAGGCCGGTGCCGACGAGGCGCTCATGCTCGACCCGACGGGCGCCGTGGCCACCTGCAACGCCACCAACTTCTTCGTCGTGCGGGACGGCGAACTCTGGACCTCGACCGGCGTCTACAACCTCAACGGCATCACCCGCCAGGTCGTGCTCGAAGAAGCCGAGGCCGCCGGCATCCGCACCCACCAGGAGCCCTATTCGCTCGATGACGTCTACGCTGCCGACGAGGCGTTCGTGACGGGCACGTTCGGCGGCCTCACCCCGGTGACCGAGGTCGATGGTCGCAACATCGGCGACGGCATCGTGCCGGGTCCGATGACCCAGAGGCTCCGCGGCCTCTACCGGGAGGCGGTGGCCCGGGACGTCGGGGCATGACCCTGCGCATCAACTCCTGTTCGGGGCCGCGCAACATCTCGACGGTGCTCATGTACTCGTTCGCCCAGCGATCGGACACGACGGCACTCGATGAGCCCCTGTATGCCCACTACCTGCGTGTCTCCGGTCGTGTGCACCCGGGCCGGGACGAGGTGCTGGCAGCCCAGGATCCTGACGGCGACCGGGTGGTGGCCGATGTGATTCTCGGCCACTACGACACGCCGGTCGTGTTCTTCAAGCAGATGGCCCACCACATCGCCGACCTCGACCGGGCCTTCCTCGGCGAATGCCGCAACATCCTGCTCATACGCGAACCGACCGAGGTGCTGGCCTCGTTTGCGGTTCGACTCGACGACGCCACCCTCGCCGACATCGGCCTCGAGATGCAGGTCGAGCTGCTCGACTCGATCCTCGCTGCAGGGGAGGAGCCGGTGGTTCTCGACGCCACGGTGCTGCGCCGCAACCCGCGTGCGGCGTTGACCGAACTGTGTGGCCGCCTGGGTCTCGACTTCGACGAAGCCATGCTGTCGTGGCCCGCAGGCCCCAAGCCCGAGGACGGCGTCTGGGCGAAGCACTGGTACGACGCGGCTCACTCGAGCACCGGTTTCCGCCCATGGGAGCCGGGCACCGCCACCGTGCCCGACCACCTGCGGCCGGTGCTCGAGGCGGCGATCCCGCTCCACGCCCGCCTGGCCGAATACGCGATCGCCCAGGCATGACAGGGCGGCCTTCGGCCATCCGACTGGTCGACGCTCCGGTCGTCGGCCCGGACAGCCACCCGGGCATCGGCACCAACATCCAGGGCCCGTCGGTGCTGCGCGTCCCCGGCTGGGTCAAGGAACCGTTGGGGCGCCTGTACCTCTACTTCGCGGACCACAAGGGCGCCCACATCCGGCTGGCATTCGCCGACGAGGTCACCGGCCCATGGACCGTCCACCCGCCGGGGACGCTCCACCTTGCCGACTCGGGGCTTCCGACCGAACCACCCGAGGTCACCGACGAGCAGTTGGCGGCGATCCGGGTCCGCTACGAGGCCGCCCTCGGCATCGACCGGATGCCGATCGACCTGCGTGGCGACCTGACCATCCCGCACGTGGCCTCGCCCGATGTCCACGCCGACGAGTCGACAGGCGAGGTGGTCTGCTACTTCCACGGCCTCGCGGGGCTGGGACAACAGGTCTCGAAGGTGGCCGTCTCGACGGACGGGGTCAGGTTCCGCGTGCTGCCCGGGGAGATTCCACACACCTACCTCCGGGCGTTCCGGCACGACGGGGTGACATATGCGCTCGCGATGCCCGGCGTCGCCTACCGCTCGGCCGACGGACGCGGGCGATGGGAACAGGGGCCGACCCTGTTCGAACCCGAGATGCGCCACTCGGCCGTGTCTGTGCGCGATGGCGTGTTGCACGTGTTCTGGACGCGGGTCGGCGACGCCCCGGAGGCGATCCTCCACTCGACGGTCGAACTCGCCGGCGACTGGGCGACGTGGCGGGCATCCGGGTCCGTCGATGTGCTGCGGCCGGAGCGGGCATGGGAGGGTGCCGACCTTCCGGTCGCACCGTCGATCCGGGGTGCGGCCGACGGACCGGTCAACCAGTTGCGCGATCCGGCCCTGTTCGAGGACGGTGGCCGGACGTTCCTCTTCTACGCCGTGGCCGGGGAAGCAGGCATCGGAGTCGCCGAGGTCACCTGGTAACTGCGAGGGCGACAGCCACTTCGGTGGCCACGCGGGTGTTCTCCTGCACGAGGGCCACGTTGGCGTCGAGGCTGGTGCCGCCTGTGGCGTCGGCGATGTGGGCCAACAGGAACGGCGTGACCTCGCTGCCGGAGATCCCTGCTGCGTCGGAGGCGCCCAGGCCGTCGGCTATGGCCGTTTCGATCAGCGCCCGGTCGACCTCGTGTTCCGTCGGGATCGGGACGCCGATTACGGCACCCGTGGTGAGTCCGGCCGACCAGTGGGCGTCGAGCACCGCGGCGGCCTGGTCGGCGCCATCGACCCGTGTGCCCACGGTCAGGTCGGCGCCCCTGGTCCAGAACTCGGGGAAGGCGTCGGTGCGCCATCCGAGGACCGGCACGCCGAGGGTCTCGAGCGCCTCGAGGGTGCGGGGCAGGTCGAGCACCGCCTTGGCACCGGCACACACCACCGCCACGGGGAAGCGGCCGAGGGCGGTCAGGTCGGCGGAGACGTCGTGGCCGTCGCCCCGGTGGACCCCGCCGATGCCACCGGTGGCAAACACCCGGATGCCGGCCCCGTGGGCGGCGAACATCGTGGCGGCCACGGTCGTGGCTCCCAGCCCGCCCGAGGCGAGCACGGCGCCCATGTCCCGGAGCGAGACCTTGGCCACCTGGTTGTTGGTGCCGAGTCGCTCGATGTCCAGTTCGGACAGGCCCACCCTGAGCGCACCATCGACCAGGGCGACGGTGGCCGGTACGGCGCCCCCGGACCGCACGATGGCCTCGAGGGTGAGCGCCGTCTCGACGTTTCGGGGATGGGGCATTCCGTGGGCGATGATCGTGGACTCGAGGGCCACGACGGGACGACCGTCCGCCAGGGCGTCGGCGACCTCGTCGGCGATGCGCAGGGGATCGTCCACCGGTTCATTGTGCCGCATCGGGCGACCGTCCGACACCGCAGGAGAGCGACGAAAAGCGTCGGTGTGCAGATGGTTCACAACGGAATCCTTTGCATTAGTGACAGATGGCAACGGATTCCCTTGCAGTTGATCGACCGACGCGCGAGAATGCCCGACATGAAGCGTCCCGCACTGCGCATCCTGGACCTGACCGGCAGCCCGGCGGCCATGGGCCATGCCCACGGGGCCGCCTATGCCGACGAGATCCGCGCCTACGCTGCCGAGCGCGTCCACCTGGCCGGCGCCCGCGAGTGGAGCGGTGGAGCACTCGACCGCGAGGGTGTCCTGACGCTCGCCGAGGCCTGCATCCCCGCCCATGCCGCCCATTCGCCGGCCCTCCACGAGGAGATGTGCGGAATCGCCGAGGGTGCCGGCATAACGCTCGCCGAGGCGATCGTCGTCGGTGGCTTCACCGACTTCGTCGACACCGTCCGAGCCGCCGTCGGCGGCCGCCACCCCGCCGGTGTGGTCGAGGACGACTGCACGGCCTTCGTGGTCCCCGACACCCGGGCCAATGGCTCCGGCTTCTCCGCCCAGACCTGGGACATGCACGACTCGGCCACCGAGCACGTGGTCCTGCTGCGCATCACCCCCGATGACGGGCCTGCGGCACTCGTGTTCAGCACCACCGGCTGCCTCGGCCAGATCGGAATGAACGAGGCCGGCGTGTGCGTCGGCATCAACAACCTCACCGGAATGGACGGCACCAACGGCGTGACCTGGCCGACGGTCGTGCGCGACGCGCTCCTCCGGTCCACCGCCGACGAGGCGCTCGAGGTCGTGCTCGAAGCCGACCTGGCCGGCGCCCACAGCTACCTGCTCTTCGACGCCACCGGTACCGGCCACATGGTCGAGGGCATGCCGAGCGCCCGACCGTGGTCGAGCCTCGACGGCGACGCACTCGTCCACACCAACCACACCATCTGGAACGAGGCCAGCGCCGTGCAGGCCCCCCGGCCCGCCGACCTGACGGCCAACTCCGTCCGCCGGCTCGAGCGGGCGACCGACCTGCTCGACCGCCAGGGCATCACCGCCGACGACTGCATGGCGATCACCCGGGACCCCGACTCCATCTGCCGCGAGTCCGACGCCGCCCACCACATCGAGTCCAGTGGCGCTGTCGTCATGCGCCCGCGCACCCGCGACTTCTGGGCAGTCTGGGGCGTGCCCAGCCACAACGAGTACGTGCATGTCCCGTTCCCGGACTGAGGAGGACACCGTGACCGTTACCGCCGACGACATCACATTCGAGCAGATCCGCGCCGAGTGGGCCGTCGAACTGGCGGCCATCGAGCGGGCGGCGTTCCCCACGGCCGGCATCGAGGACCTGCTGGTCCCCGAGGAGATCGAGGTCTACTGCGACACGTTCCCCGAAGGCGGGTTCGTGGCACTCCACGACGGCCGACCCGTCGGCATGGGCGTCGGGATCTTCATCGACTTCGACTTCTACGACCCCCACCACTCGCTCGACGACCTCATAGGCGAGAACTCGTGCGGCAACCACTCGGCCGACGGCGACTGGTACTACGGCGTCACCATCGCCGTCGATCCCAAATACCGCCGGCTCGGCATCGGCCAGCAGCTCTACGTCCGACGCAAGGACGTGGTGCGCCGCTTCGCCAAGCAGGGAATCGTGGCCGGCGGCGTGATCCCCGGCTACAGGGACCACCTCCACGAGATGTCCGCCGACGCCTACATCGACAAGGTCGTCGCCGGTGACCTCTACGACCCGACGCTGAGCTTCCAACTCAAGAACGGCTTCGAGGCCCTTGGCGCCATCCCCGACTACATGGACGACCCCGCCGTCGGGGACAACGCCGTGCTGATCGTGTGGAGGAACCCGGACGTGGCCGACCGGGCCTGAGAGTCACCACGGCAGACTGGCGCAATGGCCTCCCTCGACGACCGTGCGGCGCGTGGCGCCCTCGGCCACCTCCGCATCGCCGACTTCAGCAGGGTCCTTGCCGGACCGCTCGCCGCGATGGTGCTCGGCGACCTCGGCGCCGACGTCGTCAAGGTCGAACAGCCCGGGGTCGGCGACGACACCCGCACCTGGGGTCCGCCATGGTGGGACGACGGCGACGGCGCCACCAGCACCTACTACCTGACCCTCAACCGCAACAAGCGGTCCATCGCCCTCGACCTGCGCCAGGCCGACGACCTGGCCGTGGCCCGGCTCATCGCCCTGGGCGCCGACGTGGTCGTCGACAACTTCCGCCCCGGCACGATGGCCCGCTTCGGCCTCGACCGGGAGTCATTGGCCGCCGTACACCCGGGCGTCATCACCTGCTCCGTCACCGGCTTCGGCAGCACGGGAGCGGGAGCGGACCTGGCCGGCTACGACTTCCTCGTCCAGGCCATGAGCGGGCTCATGGCGATCACCGGCGAGGTCGACGGCGAGCCGTCCAAGGTCGGCTCGGCCGTTGTCGACAAGCTCACCGGCCTCTACGCCGCCATCGGAATCCTCGCCGCGGTCGAGGAGCGGCGGGAGACGGGACTCGGCCAGCACGTTGAGGTCTCGCTGATGCAGTCGGCCCTGGCCGGGCTGCTCAACGTGGGCAGCGCCCACGTCGCCGCCGACGTCGATCCCGGCCGGCACGGCAACCGCCACCCGTCCATCGCCCCCTACGAGCCCTACCGGGCCGCAGACGGGATGGTCGCCGTGGCGGCCGCCAGCCCCGTGCTGTGGCAGCGCTTCGCCGACGTCCTCGGGCGGGCCGACTGGTGCGACGACCCGAGGTTCGCCGCCAACGAGGGCCGGGTGGCCAACGTCGAGGCCCTGACCGCCGAGATCGAAGCGGTCCTGTACGACGGCACCGTCGACGAGTGGGTCGAGCGACTGCAGGCCGCTCACATCCCCGCCGGACCGATCAACGACGTGCGTTCGGCCTTCGCCACCGCCGAGGCGCTCGGACTCGACCCGGTCGACGTGCTCGGAGAAGGCGATGGCGCCTTCCGCTCCGTGCGCTCGCCGATCGGCCTGTCCGCCACGCCAACCAGCGTCCGGCGCCCGCCACCCCGCAACGACGAACACGGCGACGAGATCCGGGGCGCCCTCGGCACCTGACCGCCGATCAGCCCGAGTGTGATGCCCGGAAGCGGGCAGGAGTTTCGCCGGCCAGGCGGGCGAACTGCCTCGTGAACCCGGCCTGGTCGTAGAACCCGCAACTCGTGGCGATCACGGCGATCGGGTCGTCGGTGCCTGTGAGCATCTCGGTGGCCCGTTCGACCCGCACCCGCAGCACGTACTGGGTGGCCGTCAGGCCGAACACCTTCTTCATGCGGCGCTCCAGTTGCGCCTCGGAGCAGTCGGCTGCCCCAGCCAGGTCTGCCACCCGCAGCGGCTCGTCGAGGCGGGCCTGGACGAGTTCGACGACGCGGGTGAGTGCCTCGAGTGCGATGCTCTCATCGCTGGGCGTCGCCAGGTCGCGGCTCACGCTCACGAGCGCCGTGACCTCGCCGTCATTTTCGACCGGCAGCTTCATCGTGAGGTACCAGCCGAACGACCCGTCCGGCCGGCGGATCAGCTCGAGTTCGTCCCGGAGGGCCTCGCCGCTGGCGAACACGTGCCCGTCCTGTTCTTCGTAGCGCTCTGCCAGGGGTGCCGGGAAGAGGTCGGTCGCCCGTGCGCCGAGGACGTCGCGCTTGGACCGTCGGCCCGACCGGCGCACGAAGGCGTCGTTCACGGCGAGGTAGCGGCCGTCGGCGGCCTTCATGCAGAACATGACCAGGGGCAGCGAGTCGAACAGCTCCAGCAGGGGCTGGATCGCCCCGGTCGGCCCGTGGTCGGGGGCGTGGGGGGCCGAATTGTCCGATTCGGACGCCATCAGGGTCCCGATCGTACAAGACCCCGGAAGTTCGTTGCTTCAGACTGGACGCATGATCGAGATGGCCGGTCCGTCCATGTCAGGTGACGCCTCTGACGACGCCGGCCGCCTCACCGAGGACGCCGTCGCCCTCGTAGCCCACTGGATCAACCTGGCCGGTGCCGACGAGACCCGCGCCGAACGGGCCCTCGGCGACCGACTCGCCGGGCTCATCGCCGACCCCGACGGCGTGGCATTCACGATGCGCTTCGTCGACCGGGTGGCCCGCCACCGCGACGATCGGGCCGCCGCCCGCGAACTGGCCCACCTCGTCGCCGAGGGCGGCCTTCCCGGATTCCTCGGCCCGCTCGACCGCATGGCCCTGCACATCGGCGCCCGGCTCGCACCGCTGCTGCCGGGGCTCGTCATGCCGCTGGCCCGACGTCGCATGCGCTCCATGGTCGGCCACCTGGTCGTCGACGCCGAACCCGGGCAACGTCGTGCACACCTGGCCGAACGCCGGTCCGAGGGCTACGACCTCAACGTCAACCTGCTGGGCGAGGCCGTGCTCGGAGACGGTGAGGCCGGACGGCGCTTCGAGCAGACCCTCCGGCTGATCGACGACCCCGGGGTCGACTACGTGTCGATCAAGGTCTCGGCCATCGCCAGCCAGATCAACCTCTGGGCATTCGACCACACCACCGAACGCATCAAGGACCGGCTCCGTGTTCTCTACCAGAGGGCGATGGCGTCGTCGCCACCCACCTTCGTGAACCTCGACATGGAGGAGTACCGCGACCTCGAGCTCACCATCCGGGCGTTCACCGAACTGCTCGACGAGCCCGACCTGGTCGACCTCGAGGCCGGCATCGTCCTGCAGGCGTACCTGCCCGACTCGTTCGACGCCCTACGTCGACTCACCGAGTGGGCGGGGCGTCGTCGTGCCGCCGGCGGGGCAGGCATCAAGGTCCGCTTGGTGAAAGGCGCCAACCTGGCAATGGAACGGGTCGAGGCCGAGGTGCACGGATGGACACAGGCCCCCTACGCCACCAAGGCCGAGGTCGACGCCAACTACAAGCGCTGCGTCGACTGGGTGCTGCGCCCGGACCACGCCGGGGCCGTGCGCATCGGTCTCGCCAGCCACAACCTCTTCGACGTGGCCTGGACCCACCTGCTGGCCGAGCAGCGCGGCGTCGCCGGCCGGGTCGAGTTCGAGATGCTCCAGGGCATGGCGACCGCCCAGGCCCGGTCCGTGCGCGACGCCACCGGCGGAATGCTGCTCTACACGCCCATTGTCGGGCGGGCCGACTTCGACGTGGCGATCAGCTACCTGTTCCGCCGCCTCGAGGAGAACGCAGCCCCCGAGAACTTCCTCTGCCACCTCTTCACGCTCCAGCCCGGCACGCCGGAGTTCGTCGAACAGGCAGACCGCTTCAGCGAGGCCGTCACCATGCGTTGGGCCGTCGGTTCGAAGCCCCGCCGCGATGCCGATCCCGTCGAGGTGGCCGAGATCGGCTTCGCCAACCAGCCCGACACCGACCCGGCGATGGCCGCTGCCCGGACACGGCTGGCGTCGCTGTCCGGACGCGAGGTCCTGTCCACACAGACACCGGCCGTCACCACGGTGACCGGGATCGAATCAGCGGTGGCCGGCGTGCGCGCCGCACAGACGGCCTGGTCGGCCCGACCGGCATCCGACCGCCGCCAGGTCCTGCGCCGGGTGGCCGACGAGCTCATGGCCCGCCACGACGACCTGCTCGTCACCATGGCGCATGAGGCCGGCAAGACCCTGCCCGAGGCCGTCCCCGAGATCAGCGAGGCCGTCGACTTCGCCCGTTGGTACGCCGAGCGCTGCACCGAACTCGAGCAGATCACCGCCGCCGAGTTCACACCGCTCGGCGTCGTCGCCGTGGTCCCGCCGTGGAACTTCCCGGTCGCCATCCCGTGCGGCGGCGTGGTCGCTGCCCTAGCCGCGGGAAACGGAGTCGTCTTCAAGCCGGCGTCCCGGACCCGCCGGTGCGCCGAGATCATCGCAGAGGCCTGCTGGGCCTCCGGAGTGCCCACCGACCTGCTCCGATTCGTCCACACGGCCGTGCCCGACGTGAAACAGCGCCTCATCACCGCCGCCGACGGCGTGGTCCTCACGGGCGGCGTCGAGACCGCCGACCTGTTCCGCTCGTGGCGGCCCGACCTGCCCCTCTTCGGCGAGACCAGCGGCAAGAACGCCTTGATCGTCACCCCCAGCGCCGACCTCGACCTGGCCGCCGCCGACCTGGTGAAGTCCGCATTCGGACACCAGGGCCAGAAGTGCTCAGCCGCCAGCCTCGGAATCCTCGTCGGCAGCGTCGTCCACGACGAACGGTTCCTCCGACAGGTCGTTGATGCCGCCGCCTCGCTGGTCGTCGGCCCCGCCACCGACCCGGCAACCACCTTCGGGCCGCTGATCGGTCCCGCCACCGGGAAGCTCGCCGACGCCCTCACCACCCTCGCCCCCGGCGAACGCTGGTTGCTCGAACCCCGCCGGCTCGACACCGAGGGCCGCTGTTGGACCCCCGGCATCAAGGCCGGCGTGACGCCCGGTTCCGACTTCCACCACACGGAGTGCTTCGGCCCGGTGCTCGGCCTGATGGCCGCACCCGACCTCGACGCCGCCATCGAACTCCAGAACGCCGTCGACTACGGCCTCACCGGCGGCATCCACACGCTCGACCCTGCACAGGTCGACCGCTGGCTCGAACTGGTCGCGGTCGGCAACGCCTACGTCAACCGTCCGATCACCGGCGCCATCGTCCGGCGCCAGCCGTTCGGAGGCTGGAAGCGTTCATCGATCGGGCCCGGCGCCAAGGCCGGCGGCTACGACTACCTGCTCCAACTCGGCACATGGCGACCGAACGGAGCGGCTCCCGACCTGGCCGGCCACCTGTCCGACGACGACCGCTGGTGGGCGGAGCACTACGGCATCGAACACGATCCCAGCGGCCTCGTGTCCGAGGCCAACGTGCTGCGCTACCTCCCGCACCCGGACGTGATCATCCGCATCGGCGACGGTGCCACCGAGGCGGAGGTCGTCCGGGTGCTCGCTGCCGCCCGTCGTTGCGGCGTCGAGCCACGGGTGAGCCGCCTTGCGGACGAGGACGACCCTGCCTTCGCTGCCTCCCTGTCCGACCACCGGTTCGGCCGCATCCGGGCCGTCGGCACCGTCGGCGACCAGGTGCGTCGTGCCGCCATCGACGACGAGGTCGACCTCATCGACGAGGCAGTGACCGCCTCCGGCCGCCTCGAGCTGCGCTGGTACCTCCGCGAGCAGTCCGTCAGCCGGACGCTCCACCGCTTCGGAAACCTGGTGGGCGCCGACCAGGGCTGAGCGTGGCCATCGGCGACCCGGGAGAGCCGCTGCAAAACGCCGGGCCTACGGCTCGATGATGGCGTAGAACAGCGGGAAGTCGGTGACGGTGTCCCAGAGGGCGAGCACCCGGTCGGCGTCTCCGTCGACCGTGGCCGTACCGGTATCGACCAGATCGGCCAGGGTCCCACCGGTGGAGACCATGTCGTTGAGCGCTGCCCGGTCGCAGGTGACGGTGGCGTCGGGGGCCGCGTGGGTCCGTCCCGGCGAGGTGTGGAGCGTGCCGTTCGACAACTCGACCCGGGCCACCTCGTCGACATCGGGCAGCCGCCAGTCGATGGCCAGGTGGCCGATCTCCGTGGCTGCCGGCCCGTCGACCTTGACGGCCAACAGGTCGAACACCTGCTGGAGCGTCATTCCGCTGACGACCTCGAACCGCGGCCGTTGGATGGCGGGCACGACCAGGGTCCCCTCGCGCAGCTCCTGGGCGCCGGTCAGGTAGACGTCGCGCCAAGGCCCCGACTCGGCCCGGTAGCCGAGCTGCTCGAAGGCATCGGCCTGGAGCAGGCGCGCCTCCTCGCAGGCGGGGTCGGCGAACACGGCATGGCGCAGCACCTCGGCGACCCACCGGTGGTCGCCGGCATCGAAGGCGATCCGGGCCTTGGCCAGCAGCTCGTCCATCCCGCCCATGAATTCGACATAGCGGCGGCCGGCCTCGGTGGGCTCGTACGGGTCGAGGCTCGACGGGTGGCCGTCGTACCAGCCGAGGTACCGCTGGTAGACGGCCCGGACGTTGTGGCTGACCGTGCCGTAGTAGCCGTGGCAGCGCCAGTCGGCCCACAGGCCCGGCGGCAGGTCGATGCGGGCAGCGATCTCGTTGGGCGTGAATCCCAGGTTGGCGAGGCGCATTGCCTGGTCGTGGAGCCAGCGGTAGAGGTCGCGCTGGTTGACGAGGTACTCCCGCACGTCGTCGCCGCCCCAGTGCGGCCAGCCGTGGCTGGCGAACACCACGTCGGTCTCGTCGCCCCAGCGGTCGAGGGCCTCGTCGATGTAGCGGCTCCAGAGCAGGGCGTCGCGCACGAGCGCACCGCGCAGGGTGAGCACGTTGTGCATCGTGGCCGTGCAGTTCTCGGCCATGCAGAGAACCCGATGGTCGGGGAAGTAGAAGTGCATCTCGGCCGGCGCCTCGGACTCCGGCGTGAGCTGGAACTCGATCCGCACGCCGTCGAGCACCAGTTCCTGGCCGGTCTCGGTTATGTCGATCGTCGGGGGGACGAGCGCACTCGAACCGGTCGACACGCCCTTGCCGAGCCCCTGGTCGACGTGATGGTGCTCGCTCCATGGCAGCAGCATCCCGAACTGGTACATCGCCCGACGGCCCATCACGGGGGCGGCCACCACGTTTTCCGCCACGGCCTCGCGCAGGAAGCCCTCCGGGGCCACGATCGGGACCTCGCCGGCGTCGATGCGCTCCTGGTCGACGACCCCGAGGATGCCGCCGTAGTGGTCGAGGTGCGAGTGGGTGTAGATCACCGCCGTGACCGGGCGCTCGCCGAGGTGCTCGGTGACGAGTCCGTAGGCGGCGGCTGCGCTCTCCTGGGTGGTCAGGGGATCGATCACGACCCAGCCCTCGTCGCCACGGATGAAGGTGACGCTCGAGGTGTCGAAACCGCGCACCTGGTAGAAGCCGTCGCAGACCTCGTAGAGGCCGTGCTGTGCATTGAAGCCGGCCTGGCGCCACAGCGCCGGATTGACGGTTTCGGGGCAGGGGCCGTGCACGAAGTCCGACTTCGAGAGGTCCCAGCTGATCGGCATCCAAGGGTTGGGCACCAGCTTCTCGATGACCGGTTCGACGCGCGTGGCGATGAAGCCGCGGGCCACGTTGGCGGCGTCGCTGCCGTCGTCGGGCGGAAGGGTGGCGGCAAAGGCCGCAAGGTCGGAGCGCGTCTGCGCCTCAGCCGGCTTGGGCGAATGTGGGTCGTCGGCCATCGCAGCGTCGCTCCGTGTCTCGGGGTGCGGGGAAAGGGAACCACACGTGCGCCCGTAGTGCCTGACCGGGGTCCCGGACAACTGTCACAGGGCCGCGAGACAATGGTCGGTACAGCCGGCGAAACCGGGAGGAACGATGAGCGACGACTTCGAGGCTGAGGCTCACGACCTGTTGCGGCAACTGACCGGTGACGATCGTTCCGAGTTCCGCCCCCAGCAGCTCGAGGCGATCCGAACGCTGGTCGAGGACCGGGGGCGGGTCTTTCTCGTCCAGCGGACCGGCTGGGGCAAGAGCGCCGTCTACTTCATCGCCACCCGGATGCTCCGGGATCGGGGGGCCGGGCCGACGCTGCTCGTGTCGCCCCTGCTGGCGCTCATGCGCAACCAGATCGCTGCGGCCGAACGGATGGGCGTGCGTGCCGTCAGCATCAACAGCACGAACAGCGACGACTGGGCTCAGGTCCAGGAAGAGATAGATGCCGGCGAGGTCGACGTCCTCCTTATCTCTCCTGAGCGTCTCGCCAACGAGGCATTCCGACGGGATGTCCTCCCCGAGGTCGGATCCACGGCAGGCCTGCTTGTCGTGGACGAGGTCCACTGCATCTCCGACTGGGGACACGACTTCCGTCCCGACTACCAGCGGATCGGACGCGTGCTCGACCGGCTGCCGCGCGGTGTGCCGGTCGTGGGATGCACCGCCACGGCCAACGACCGGGTCGTCTACGACGTGGCCGGCCAACTCGGAGATCGGCTCCAGGTCATCCGCGGATCGTTGCACCGCGAAGGCCTCCGGCTCCATGTCCTCGACCTGCCTGCCCCGGCCGAACGGATGGCCTGGCTCGCCACGGCGATTCCCCGGCTCGGGGGGTCAGGGATCGTGTACACCCTCACGGTCGCCGACAGCCGCCGTGTCGCCGACTGGCTGCGGTCACAGGGACTCAACGCCGCCGCCTACCACGCCCAACTCGCCACAGACGAAAAGGAGGACCTCGAACTTCGACTACTGAACAACGAGGTCGATGTCGTGGTGGCGACGGTTGCGCTCGGTATGGGATTCGACAAGCCCGACCTCTGCTTCGTCGTCCACTACCAGGCCCCTGCCTCACCGATCGCCTACTACCAGCAGGTCGGCCGTGCCGGCCGCCGTCTGGACGAGTCGTGGGGCGTCCTGCTCAGGGGCCGTGAGGACGACGACATCCAGGACTTCTTCATCGAGAACGCGTTCCCGCCGCCAGATCTCGCCGAAGAGTTGGTGGCGTACCTCGAGGAGGCGGGGGAGGGCTTTCTCCTGCGGGAACTGGAGGTGGAGTTCAACGTGCGACGAAAGCGGCTCACCCACCTGCTGCGGACGCTCGACGTCGAAGGGGCGGTGGAGAAGGTCGGTTCACGGTGGCGGCGCACGCTCCGGCCCTGGTCCTACGACCTCGACCGGGCAGAGGCCGTCACAGCACGTCGTAGGGAAGAACAGGAGCAGATGAGCCACTACGCGTCATTCGAGGGATGTCGAATGAAGCACCTCCGTGGTCTGCTCGACGACCGGGTCGACGAGGATTGCGGCGTCTGCGACAGGTGTGTCAAAACGTCGTTGACCTTCGACCTTGACCGTTCGCTTGTCGCCGCTGCGGTAGAGGCGCTCCGGTCGGGCTTCCTGCCGATCGAGCCCCGGAAGAAGTGGCCCGATTTCAGCAACATCCCGCTAGACCACCGCCTCGAGGAGGGTCGCGTGTTGAGCCGCTGGGGCGACGGCGGATGGGGTGATGATGTCCGTCGATCGAAGCAGGAGGCCGGCAGGTTCGGCGATGACCTGCTCGGGGCATCCGTCGATCTGATCGGCGGGCGTTGGCTACCGGACCCGGCTCCGATGTGGGTGACCTACGTGCCATCGACGTCGAGCGGTGATCCTGTGGCCGACTTCGCCCACCGGCTCGCCGACAGGCTCGGGCTTCCCTGCAAGGATGTCCTCGAACGAGTTCGACCGGGAGTCCCGCAGAAGACGATGAACAACAGCACCAGCCAGTTCGGCAACGTCGATGGAGCGTTCGCATTGGAGGGTCCGGTTTCCGGCGACCCGGTCCTGCTGGTTGACGACGTGGTCGACTCGCGCTGGACCTTGACGGTGGTGGCGGCTGCCCTCCGAAAAGAGGGTTCCGGTCCGGTGTACCCGTTCGCCCTTGCCGACACGTCCGGTCGTTCGGCGTGACACTGTCCGACGACGCCCTGGCGACGGCGTTGCTGGTCAGCCGGCTGGCTGCCGACGGCGTCGATCCGTTGAAGGCGTCAGAGTTCTGGCCGCTGGCCGACTCACCGGGCGGCATGCTCGGCTCCTCCGTGGACCAGTTGGTGGCCCTCGGGCTCGACCATGTGCTGGCCGAGCGCGTGGCCCGACTCCTCGACCGGGCGGTGGGGCTGGCCTTCGAGCTCGAGCGCTACAGCGAGGCGGGGATCGCCACCGTGACCGTCCACGACGAGGGCTATCCGACCCGCTTGCGCGAACGTCTCCACGACAAGGCCCCGCCGTTGCTCCATGTCGCGGGCGCCGTCGACCTGTTGTCAGTAGCCGGGGTCGGGATAGTAGGGAGCCGCGGTGTCTCGGAGGAAGGCGCCGAGGTGGCTCGGCAGGTTGCGGAGAAGGCTGCGTCGACCGACCTGCCGGTGGTGTCGGGCGGAGCCCGTGGCGTCGACCAGTTGGCGATGACAGCGGCCCACGGGGTCGGGGGTTGCGTGACCGGCGTACTCGCCGACTCCCTGATGCGGACCGTGTCGAATGCGGCAACCAGAAAGGCCGTGCTCGGCGGGGACACGGTGCTGTGCACGCCCTACGGACCCGAGGCACCGTTCAGCGTCGGCACCGCCATGGGACGCAACAAGTTGATCTACGCGTTGTCGACCCTCACGGTGGTGATCGCCAGCGACGAGGGCACCGGCGGCACCTGGGCCGGGGCGATCGAGGCGCTGCGGGGTGGCTTCGGCCGGGTCGCCGTCTGGCGGGGCAGCGGCGAAGGGCCGGGAAACGCTCCGTTGGCCAGGCGGGGAGCCACCCCGCTCGAACGGGTCGAGTCGATCGACGAACTGTTGGCCCAGCCGGACCAGATGGTGCCGGCGCCGCCCGAGCCGACCCAGCAGGCGCTGTCGTTCGGATAGGTCCCTCGGATAGTCCGCCGGCTCAGGGGCCGGTGAAGACCGGTCCTGTGTGGTCGAGCATCGGGATCTCGCCGGGGCCGTCGCCGTAGCGGCCGGCCTCGAAGCGGGCGACCACGAAGTGGTGCACCTCGTCGGGCCCGTCGGCCAGGCGAAGCGTGCGCTGGCTGGTGTAGAGCCGAGACAACGGCGTCCACTGCGACACGCCGGTGGCACCGTGGATCTGGATGGCCTCGTCGATGATCCGGCAGACCTTCTCGGGCACCATCGCCTTGACGGCGCTGATCCATACCCGGGCCTCGGCGTTGCCCATGGTGTCCATGGCCCTGGCGGCCCGCAGGACCATGAGGCGCATCGCCTCGATCTCGATGCGGGCCCTCGATACGACCTCCATGTTCTTGCCCAGGTTCAGGATGGGCTTTCCGAACGCCTCCCGGTGGAGGCCCCGACGCACCATCAGCTCGATGGCCCTTTCAGCGGCGCCGATCGAGCGCATGCAGTGGTGGATGCGACCGGGACCGAGCCGTAGCTGTGAGATCTCAAAGCCGCGTCCCTCGCCCAGGAGGATGTTGTCGTAGGGGACCCGGCACTCGTCGAAGGTCAGGTGCATGTGGCCGTGCGGTGCGTCGTCGTCGCCGAAGACCTGCATCGGATGGTCGATGGTGAGTCCGGGTGCGTCGATGGGCACGAGGATCTGGGACTGGCGGCGGTGCGGTGGTCCGTCCGGGTCGGTCTGGACCATGGTGATCATGATCTTGCAGCGGGGGTCGCCGGCGCCCGAGATGTAGTACTTGGTGCCGTTGATGACCCATTCGTCGCCGTCGCGCACCGCCTGGCAGGCGATGTTCTTGGCATCCGAGGAGGCCAGGTCGGGCTCGGTCATGGCATAGGCGGAGCGGATCTCGCCGGCGAGCAGCGGCTCGAGCCACTGCTTCTTCTGTTCCGGGGTGCCGACCCGTTCGAGGACCTCCATGTTGCCGGTGTCGGGGGCCGAGCAGTTGAGGCTCTCGGATGCGATCGGGTTCTTGCCGAGTTCGGCGGCGATGTAGGCGTAGTCGAGGTTGGAGAGGCCCTCGCCGGTCTCGGCGTCGGGGAGGAAGAAGTTCCACAGCCCCTTCTCACGGGCCCTGGCCTTGAGCTTGTCGAGGATGTCGAGTTGGCCGGGGTGGTAGCCCCAGTGGTCCTCGCGCACGGCACCCAGCTGGTGGTACTCCAAGGTGACCGGTTCGACCTCGGTGGCGATGAAGTCGACGACGGCGTCGTAGAGGGGACGGGCCCCGTCCGACATGGCCAGGTTGAGGCTGGCGTCGCTGGGGTCGTCTATGTGCAGTCCGGGTCCGATGGCCATGGGGTCCTCATGGGGTGGGTGGGGTCGGGGCTCGACCGCCGAACCTACGACAGCGACAGTTCCCGTGCATGGCCGGGCAGCTCGACGGGCAGTACTCCAGCCCGCCGATGCCGCGGTGCAATGCATTGGCCGCGAGGGTGGGGGCATGAAGTTCTCGCTGATCTACGAGGCGCAGATGTCCGATCCGTCGCCGGCCAACGAGCAGCAGGTGTTCGCAGACATCGTCGAGCAGTCGCTGCTTGCCGAGGAGTTGGGCTTCGACGTGATCTGGGCAGTGGAGCACACGGCGCTAACCCATTACGCCCACATGAGCGCACCCGAGACCTTTCTGGCATACCTGGCCGGCCGGACCACCCGCATCGGGCTGGGCCACGGCGTGGTATGCCTGCCGCCCCAGATGAACCATCCGGTGAAGGTGGCCGAGCGGATCGCCACGCTCGACGTCCTCTCCGGCGGGCGGGTCCACTTCGGCATGGGCAAGGGCGCCACCCGTCAGGAGGCCGGCACCTTCGGCTACGAACTCGAGGCGCTGCCGCCGATGATCGACGAGGCGATGCACCTGATCCCGCGGTTCTTCGTGGAGGACGAGGTCGAGCACCACGGCGAGTTCATCGACGTCCCCTCCCGACCCGTGCACCCAAAGCCGCTCCAGGACCCGCACCCGCCGCTGTACCAGGCGTGCACCAGGCACGAGACGCTGCTCGACGCCGGCCGGCGGGGTATCGGCGCCCTGGTGCTGGGGTTCGGGGGACCCGACGAGGTGGCGACGAAGAACGAGGCGTACCGCAGGGCGTTCGCCGAACGCCGCCCCGAGGATCAGGTCGGGTATGCGCCCAACGAGCACCTGGCCGCCCTCTGTCCGGCAATCGTCCTAGAGGACGGTGCGGAGGCCCGGCGGATAGGGCTGCGGGGACAGCGCTTCTTCCTCGAGGCACTGGGCCACTGGGCCACCGGTGGTGAGATGCCGCTGCCGGATCCCGGGTCCTGGATCGAAGGCACGGCCACCACCGGCGACGGCACCGAGATCGTCGCCACCCACTTCGGTGCGGAGATGGTGACCGTGGACTTCTCCGATGCGGGGCAGTCGCTGCTCAACCCGAACCATGCCTACGGCACCGTGGACGACTGCATCGGCTACGTCGAGCGCCTGGTAGAGGCAGGCGCCGACGAGATCCTGTTCCTGAACCAGATGGGAACAGTGCCCCAGTCGGCCATGCTCGAAACGGTCCGCAACATCGGCGAGCACGTGATTCCGAGGTTCCGCTGAGATCGGCAATCCCCAAGAGATATGTGTAACACAGTATCTGTGCTACACATATTGCCATGTCCAACCTGACCCTCGCCCTCGATGACGACCTCCTGCGCCGGGCCCGCGTACGGGCCGCCGAACAGGGCACATCCGTCAACGCCGTCGTCCGAGACCTTCTCATTGCCTACGCGGCCGGCGACCGTGCCGCCGCGGCGCGACGCCGACTGGTCGCCCTTTCGGTCTCGTCGGCCGCCGGGTCCGGGGGGCGGGACCTGTTCCCCAACCCACCGGACGGTGCCCGGTGAACGGGAGCGTCTTCCTCGACACGCCGGTGCTCGTGCGGCTCTTCGACGACGACGAGCCAGAGCGCCAGGCGGCGGTACGGGCTGTCATCGGTGTAGTGCCCGGTGAAGATTCCGGACCGGCGCTGGTTCTTTCCGCACAGGTGCTCGCCGAGTTCGTCGACGTGGCCACCACGCGTCTGGTGCGTCCCCTTCCGGCGGTTACCGCACGGCGGGCGCTCGCCGACCTTGCAGAACTCCACGTCGTCCCCCTCGACGCCGACCTCGTCCTCGCCGCTGCGGACACTGCCGAGGAACACGGCCTCTCGATCCGCGACGCCCTCGTGGTTGAGGCGGCCGCATCCTCCGGTTGCTCCCGGCTGATGACCGAGGCCCTGCCACACGGCACGATGGTGCGGGGCGTCACGGTCGAGGACCCGGGGCGCCCGGACAGCAGGCCATAGAGGGGCGACCACCATGATGCAGATCAGCGGCCTCCGCCGCCACGACGTGGACGCCCACGGCATGCGCATCCACGTGGCCGAGGCGGGAGAGGGACCGCTGGTCCTGTTCGTCCACGGTTTCCCCGAGTCGTGGTATTCGTGGCGACACCAGTTTGTCGCCCTGGCAGCCGCCGGCTACCGGGCCGTCGCCATCGACGTCCGGGGCTACGGTTCGTCGGAGGCGCCGGACGAGGTCGATGCCTACCGCATCATCCACCTGGCCGGCGACTGCGTCGGCGTGGTCGAGGCCCTGGGCGAGCAGACCGCCGTGATCGTCGGCCACGACTGGGGATCGCCGATCGCTGCCGCCGCAGCCCGGATCCGACCGGATGTCTTCACCGCAGTGGCGCTCCTGTCGGTCACATACGAACCCCGCAACGAGCACCGGCCCACCGACGTCTTCCGGGCCATCGGCGGCGACGAGGAGTTCTACATCGAGTACTTCCAGGAACCGGGTCGTGCCGAGGCCGAGATCGCCGAGGACCCGAAGCGATGGCTGGAGGGCTTCTACTTCTGCGCCTCGGGCGACGCACCCCCGCTGTCCGAGGGTGAGGTGCCCATGGCGTGGGTGGCTCCGGGGGCACGGCTGCGGGACCGCTTCCGGTACCCGGAAGGGCACCTGCCGTGGCTCTCGGCAGACGACCTGTCTTTTTACGCCGGAGAGTTCGAGCGGGCCGGGTTCAGCGGCGGGCTCAACCGCTATCGCTGCGTCGACCTCGACTGGGAGGATCTGCGGGCCTTCCACGGTGCACCGATCCGGCAGCCGTCGTTGTTCATCGGCGGCGAGGCCGACGGCCCGACCATGTGGGGGGCGGGCAGCATCTCGCGGTACCCCGAGACCCTGCCGAACCTGCACGCCTCGGTGATCCTCCCGGGTGTCGGCCACTGGATGCAGCAGGAGGACGCACCCGGCGTCAACTCCGCACTCCTCGACTTCCTCGCATCCCTCGACGCCGACTGACCTGCAACAGCGTGGGTCGGTTCCCGCTTCCCACGGGGCGCGCCTAGGTTGTTCGGATGGGAGCCGGGGGGAAGGGCCGTCTGACCCGGTCGTTGTCCCTGCGCCACGTTTTTGCCCTCTCGACGGGGGCGATGCTCTCCTCCGGCCTGTTCCTGCTGCCCGGCCTGGCAGCGGCCAAGGCCGGACCCGCCGCCATCGTGGCCTACCTGATCGCCGGGGTTCTCGCCGTGCCCGCCATGCTCAGCGTGGCCGAACTCTCCACGGCCCTACCCAAGGCCGGCGGTGCCTACTACTTCCTCGAACGGGCACTTGGCCCGTCCGTCGGCACCATGGCCGGCTTCGGCACGTGGTTGTCGTTGGTTCTCAAGGACGCATTCGCCATGGTCGGCATGAGCGCCTACCTGGTGTTGATCGTCGACATCGACAGCCGGTCCCTCGCCCTGGTGCTCATCGGGCTGTTCATGGTCGTCAACATCGTCGGGTCGAAGGCCAGCGCCTCGGTGCAGCTCTGGATGGTGATGTTCATCCTCGCCGTCCTCACCTGGTTCCTCGTCCACGGACTGCTCGAGACGCAGTCACAGGGTTTCGACGGCTCGAACCTCGACCCCTTCTTCACAACGGGCTCGTCCAGCCTGTTCGCCGTCGTCGGGCTGGTGTTCGTCTCGTACGGCGGCCTGACCAAGGTGGCCAGCGCTGCCGAGGAGGTCGAGGACCCGTCGCAGCGCATTCCGCTGGGTATGGGGCTCTCGCTGCTGGTCGCCACGGTGCTCTACACGCTCGGGGTGCTCGTGGCCGTCGCCGTCGTGCCGCCCGAGATACTCCACGAGGACCTGGCGCCGATCCACACCGCAGCAAAGGCGGTGATGCCTTCGGTTGGTGCCTGGCTGGTCGTGGTGGCCGCCATCGCCGCATTCGCCTCGGCAGTCAACGCCGGGATCATGGCGGCCGCCCGCTACCCGATGGCAATGGCCCGAGACGGACTGCTGCCGTCCCGCATGGGGTCGGTCGGCGACAGCGGAACCCCGGTTGCCGGCGTCGTTGTCACGTCGGTGGCCATCGCCGTGGTGGTGCTGGCCTTCGACGCCGAGTCGATAGCGAAGTTGGCCAGCGCCTTCGTCCTGCTCACGCTCGGGCTCGTGAACCTCGCCGTGCTGGTGCTGAGGGCTTCGCGGATCGCCTCGTACGCGCCGGCCTTCAGGACCCCGCTCTACCCGGTCACACAGTTCGTCGGCATCCTGGTGTCGGTGGCCCTGATCTCGCTACTGGGCCCGCTGGCCTGGGGCTTCGTCGTCGTCGTGTCGGCGCTGGGATGGACCTGGCACCGCCTGTACGCAACGGGCCGAACCAAGCGGGCCGGTGCCATCCGCAACGTGTTCCAACGGTGGGGTGAGGATGTCGATGCCGGCCTCGACCGCGAGATGGGCGCTGCCATGGCTGGACACGGGCTCCGCAGCGGCGACGACTACACGGGGCTCATCGCCAGGGCAGCCGTGCTGAGCATCCCCGAGGGGACCGACATAGCCGAGGCGGCGGACCGGGCATCGTCGGTGCTGGCCGATCGCATCGGCCTTCCCCGCGAGAGCGTGACCGAGCGGTTCCTCGAGACGGGTTCGTTGTGGATCCAGGCGTCCGACGACCACCCGACGGCCACGCCGATCGCCCTGTTCGAGGCCATCGACGAAGACCTGCTCGTGATCGTGCGGGCCTCGGCGGGGATCAGCATCCCGATCGCCTGGGGCGGTTCGGGGGAGCGGGTCAACGCCCTGTTCTTCCTGGCCGGTACGACCTCGAACCCGGGCCGGTCGTTGCGCCTGGCGGGGGAGTTGGCCGGCTTCCTCCACAGCGGGGCCCGGTGGGTCGGGCGCGCCATGACCGAGGCGGACGTCAAGTCGGCGCTGTTGCCCGGCCTGTCGGTGTGCCAGTACGCCCTGCTGCCGGAGGGCCACGATGCCGGCCTCATCGGCCACCGGATCGCTCAACTGGACTTCCCCGAGGGCATCGAGGTGGCGGCCGTGACCCGGCTCGGCGTCGTGCTGCCGGCCGAACCGGACCTGGTGCTCGAGGCCGACGACCAGCTGACCGTGTTCGGACCCGAGGATGTCATGCCGCCGGCCGGCGTGCCCGTTCCCGTGAACTATCTGGATCACTGAGAGTTTGTCGGCACGCCCTCGGTGGAGCTGTCATCCTGGTGCCGTGGACCTTGGATTCGAATGGGGCTTCCGGGAGCGGGCCCTCGCGCACCTGCGTGCGGTGCAGCTCCGTACCGGCGGCCCCGTCCGGCAGGCTGACGTAGCCGGCTTCGAACACGAGGGCCAACGAATCCGGCTCATGCCGACGAGGAGCGGAATCTGGAAGCCCCGCCAACTTGGTGCAGCCCTGAGCTTCGTCACCACGTTCTCGGGTGGCGGCGTTGCGCCGTACGAGGACGTCGAGGGCCCAGACGGGCTGCTTCGGTACAAGTGGCAGGGGACCGATGCCGACGCCGCCGACAACAGGGCGCTACGTGCGGCGATGCACGCCGGGTTGCCGCTCATCTACTTCAAGGGCATCGCCAAGGGCCTCTACGAGCCGATCTTCCCGGTGACGCTCGTGGGGGAGGAGCCCGACCAACTCCAGTTCGTCGTGGCGCTCGACGAGGTCTCGGCCGGGCACTGGGAGCACCGGAACGTCATCGACCTCGACACCGTTCGACGGTATGCACTGCGATTGACCAAGGTCCGGGTGCACCAGCCGGTGTTCCGTTCTGTGGTGTTGCAGGCCTATGGGTGTCGCTGTGCACTGTGCAACCTGGGCCACACGGAACTGCTCGATGCTGCCCACATCAGGCCAGATGCTGAAGATGGTGAACCGGTGGTCACCAACGGCATATCGATGTGCAAGATCCACCATGCGGCCTACGACACCGAGATCATCGGCATCCGGCCCGACCACGAGATCCGGGTCCGTGGAGACATTCTTGACGAGGAGGACGGTCCCACGCTGCGGCATTCGCTCCAGGGAGTGCACGGCCAACGGATGCAGTTGCCGAGGCAGCGGGCGGCAGAGCCTTCGGCCGAGTTGCTCGAGGAGCGCTGGGAGAAGTTCCTCGAGACGGCCTGAGTTCGGCCTGGATGTTGACAATCTGGATGTTGACAATCTGGATGTTGACAATCTGCATGTTGACAATCTGCATGTTGACAATCTGCATGTTGACAATCTGCATGTTGACAATCTGCATGTTGACAATCTGCATGTTGACAATCTGCATGTTGACAATCTGCATGCAGATTGCATGCAGTAACACCCGTCCGGTAGCCTGCGGGCATGGCCAAGACGATCCAGGTCCGCGATGTCGACGATGACACCCACCGGGTGCTCACCGCCCGAGCAGAGGCCGCCGGCCTCTCCCTGTCCCAATACCTGAGGTCCGAGCTTGATCAGCTGGCCGGTCGCCTGACCGTGCGCGAGGCGTTCGCCCTGTTCGCCGACCGCCTTCCCGGCAAGCCATTGCCGGAGTCAGTGGTTCTGGACGCGATCCGCTCCGGCCGGGAAGGTCGATGAGCAGTGATCGTCGTCGATGCGTCAGCGGTCATCGAGGGGATCACGTCTCTCCTCCATCCGGCCGTCGAGGTGATCTCGGATGCGGGAGAACTGCACGCCCCGTACCTGATCGACTATGAGATCGACCACGCGCTCGGCCGACTCGAACGGCACCGTTCGTTGGCTGCCGGAGTTGTCGATGATGCGAGGGGCTTGTTCGCCGTGCTTCCCCTGAACCGGCATGCCCACCGCCATGTTGCAGAACGAGCGTGGGACCTTCGGCGGAACCTCTCGATCTACGACGCCTCGTACGTCGCCCTCGCCGAGCGTCTAGGCGTGCCGTTGCTGACCGCAGATCGCCGACTCGCAACGGCTCCCGGACACAACGCAGAGGTCATCGTCGTCGAGGCGCCATCATGATCCTGCGGGCCTGGCGGGGCGACATCACGACGTTGGCCGTCGATGCGATCGTCAACGCCGCCAACGAGGCGCTGCTCGGTGGGGGCGGCGTAGACGGTGCCATCCACCGGGCCGCCGGCCCCGGGCTGCTCGACGAGTGTCGCCGCCTCGGCGGCTGCGCCACCGGCGAGGCGAAGCCCACCGGCGGCCACGACCTCCCCGCCCGGTGGGTCATACACGCGGTCGGCCCCGTGTGGATGGGCGGCGACAACAGCGAGGCAGACCTCCTGGCCTCCTGCTACCGGCGCTCCCTCGAGGTGGCCGTCGGCCTCGGTGCCCGCAGCGTTGCCTTCCCGGCCATCTCCACAGGCGTCTACGGCTACCCGAAGGCGGCGGCGGCCCGGATTGCCGTCGATACGGTCCGGGCGTTCGGCGCCGACCACCCGGACACCATCGAAGAGGTGATCCTCGTGGCATTCGCCGACGACGACCTCACCCGCTACGTGGAGTTGCTGGCCGCCGACCGAGGGCCCGTGGCCGGAACCTGAATTCTGTGCCATCATCGCGACCCCGGTGGAACGGGTGTTCGCGGCGACGGCGCTGCGGCGTCCCACCGGCAAGACCCAAGGGGGAAACCTGATGGAGGTCTCCGTCACCGTCAACGGAACGGTCCGATCCGCCGACGTCGAGCCTCGGACGCTGCTCGTGCACTACCTGCGCGACGTCCTGGGCCTGACCGGCACCAACGTGGGCTGCGACACCAGCTCGTGCGGTGCCTGCACCGTGCTCGTCGACGGCCGCTCGGCCAAGTCGTGCACGCTGCTCGCCGTCCAGGTGGATGGCGCCGACGTCACCACCATCGAGGGCCTCGCAGGCGCCGACGGCCTCCACCCGATGCAGCAGGCGTTCCACGAGTGCCATGCCCTGCAGTGCGGCTACTGCACGCCCGGCATGGTCATGGCCGCCGTGTCGCTGGTCGACGAATACGACGACCTCGACGCCGCCGGCGTCCGGGAGGGTCTCGAGGGAAACCTCTGCCGCTGCACCGGCTACCAGAACATCGTTGCGGCCGTCCTGGCCGCCGGCGAGTGAGGAGGCACCGATGACTGTTACCGAAACCCCGTTCACCGGCGGCATCGTCGGCGAGTCCCGCCTCCGCCGCGAGGACCCGGCCCTGCTGACCGGCGAGGCCAGGTTCATCGACGACCTGAACCTGCCGGGTGCACTCTGGCTGGCCTGCGTGCGCAGCCCCCACGCACACGCCCGCATCATCGGCATCGACGCTTCGGCGGCACTCGCCACCGACGGCGTGGTCGCCGTCTACACCGGCGAAGACCTGGCCGACGCCTGGGCGGCACCGTTGCCCTGCGCCTGGCCGGTCACCGACGACATGAAGAACCCGGCCCACCATCCGGTGGCGCAGGGCAAGGCCAACTACGCAGGTGACATCGTCGCCGTCGTGGTCGCCGAGTCCCGCTATGCCGCGGCGGACGGCCTCGAGGGCGTGGTCGTCGACTACGAGGCGCTCGAAGCCGTTGTCACGATCGAGGACGCAGAGACCGACCGGATCGTCATCCACGAATCCGAGGGCACCAACGTGTCCTACGAGTGGCCACTCATCCCCGACCCGGATGCGGTCGAGGCGGCGTTCGCCGAAGCGGTACACCACGTCACCGAGACGTTCGTGCACCAGCGCCTCATCCCGACGGCCATGGAGCCCCGTGGCGTGGCCGCCGTACCGGCACCGCACAACGGCGACATGACCCTCTACTCGTCCACCCAGATCCCGCACGTCCTCAAGGTCATGGCGGCGATAACACTCGGCATGCCCGAACAGAAGTTGCGGGTCATCGCACCCTCGGTGGGCGGCGGCTTCGGCTGCAAGCTCAACGTCTACGCCGAGGAGATCATCTGCATGGCCCTCGCCCAACGCCACGGCGTTCCCGTTCGTTGGACCGAGGGACGCACAGAGGCGGCCGGGTCCACCATCCAGGGCCGCGCCCAGCGTCAGACCATCGAGTTGGCCGCCGACGCCGACGGGAAGCTCACCGCCGTGCGGGCCACCCTGCTGGCAGACATGGGCGCCTACCTGCAACTGGTCGCCCCCGGTGTGCCGCTGCTCGGGGCGTTCCTGTACCACGGGCTCTACGACGTGCCCGTCTACTCGTTCACCTGCAAGAGCGTGTTCACGAACCTCACCCCGACCGACGCCTACCGCGGCGCCGGCCGCCCCGAGGCCACGTACGCCATCGAACGTGCGATGGACGCCCTGGCCCAGGCCGTGGGTGTCGGTCCGGACGAAATCCGTTCCCGCAACTTCATCCCGACCGAGAAGTTCCCCTACGACTCACCTGCCGGTTTGATCTTCGACTCGGGCAACTACCAGCCCACCCTCGACCGGGCCAAGGAACTGGTCGACTGGGACGGCCGCCTCGCCGAGCAGGCCGAACGTCGGGCCGCCGGTTCGACCAGCCATCTGGGCATCGGCATCTCGTCGTACGTCGAGATGTGCGGTCTGGCCCCGAGCCGCACCCTCGCCGCGCTGAACTACGGCGCCGGCGGCTGGGAGTCGGCGACGGTGCGGATCCTGCCGACCTGCAAGGTCCAGGTCGTCACCGGCGCCACACCGCACGGCCAGGGCCACGAGACCTGCTGGTCGATGATCGTGGCCGATCAACTCGGTATCGATCCCGACGACGTCGAGGTGCTCCACTCCGACACGGCCATCTCGCCGCTCGGCATGGACACCTACGGGTCGCGGTCGCTGGCCGTGGGTGGAACCGCCATCTGGATGGCGACCGAACAGGTCATCGACAAGGCGCGGGCCATCGCCGCCCACATGCTCGAGGCCAGCGCCGACGACCTCGAGTTCGCCGGCGGCAACTTCACCGTCAGGGGAAGCCCCGACAAGGAGGTCCCGCTGGCCGGGGTGGCGTTCGGCGCCTTCACGGCCCACGACCTGCCCGACGGGATGGAACCCAACCTGCAGGCTCAGGTCACCTTCGATCCGTCCAACTTCGTCTTCCCGTTCGGCACCCACATCGCCGTGGTCGAGGTCGACGAGGCCACCGGCGCCGTCGAACTGCTCGACTATGCGGCCGTCGATGACTGCGGCAACCAGATCAACCCGTTGATCGTCGAGGGTCAGTTGCACGGCGGCATCGTGCAGGGAATCGCCCAGGCCCTCTGGGAGGACGCCGCCTACGACGCCGACGGACAGTGCCGGGCCGCAAACCTGGCCGACTACCTGGTGCCCTCGGCGGCCGAGTGCATCGACATGAAGCTGGACCACACGGTCACGCCGTCGACCTCCAACCCGATGGGGGTCAAGGGCATCGGCGAAGCCGGCACCATTGCATCCACGCCGGCGGTAATGAACGCCGTGGTCGATGCACTGCGGCCCATGGGGATCACCGACATCACGATGCCGGCATCTCCCATGACCGTCCGACGAGCCATCGAGGCGGCGCAGGGAGGATCGGCATGATCCCCGCAGCGGTCGACTACGTCCGGGCCGATTCCACCGAGGCGGCGATCGCCGCACTGGTCGAGGCCGGCGACGAGGCCAAGTTGCTGGCCGGCGGCCAGTCGCTGGTGCCCCTCATGAGGTTGCGCCTTGCCACCCCGACGGTGCTGGTCGACATCGGCAGGCTCGACGGCCTGTCGGGCATCAGCGTCGACGGCGACACCGTGAGCATCGGCGCCCTGACCACCCATAGCGCCCTCGAGCACTCGGCCGACCTCGCTGCCGCCTGCCCGCTGCTGGCCCACGTGGCCGCGCAGGTGGGCGATCCGGCCGTGCGGCACCGGGGCACGCTGGGTGGCTCGCTGGCCCACGCCGATCCGGCATCCGACCTGCCGGCCGCCGTGCTGGCCCTGGGCGGCACGCTCGTGGCGACCGGTCCCGGCGGCAGCCGCGAGATCGCCGCCGCCGACTTCTTCACCGGCTTCCTCGAGTCGGCGCTGGGCGCCGATGAACTCCTCACCGAGGTGCGTGTTCCGGTTGCTACCGGCGGGTGGTGCTACCAGAAGTTCAACCGACGGGCACAGGACTGGGCCATTGTGGGTGCCGCTGTGATG
>JACKQG010000915.1_pt2 | contig 39597 bp, 40 predicted proteins | sample 8237621 | NCBI WGS metagenome assembly JACKQG01 (sample SAMN15677084, study PRJNA649215) | marine metagenome | biome: marine; feature: Black Sea; material: saline water; isolation source: suspended particulate matter (SPM) from the Black Sea western gyre | collected 2013-06-09/2013-06-10 | depth... | reverse complement strand
CCGCCACCTGCAGGGCCCTTTCAATGGCCAACACGTTGTGCACCGTGGGAATGATGAACTTTTCCTCTGCGATGAGACCGTTCTCAATACGGTAACGGTGGATCAGGGAACCACGTGGGGCCTCAACTAAACCATATCCTTTTCCGTCCACGGGAGTATGGGGAACCGCTGTGTCATCCTTGTCCAACGGCACGGCGAAGTCTAAAGAGGTCTTCATCGCTTTGAACGCTCCCGCTCACCAACAGGACATCAACTTCCGGCACCGTATACGCTGAGGTAACGAGGGACATGTAGACCAACTGGTACTCATCGATCCACTTCTCAGCGTTGAGAAGGGATACCTCGCAACCGGCACATCCTGTAAGTTGAAGCACTGCAAATCGCTGCATACTCTCACCTGGGCCTGACAACCTTCTTTTGCAGCAGGCTAACGGGTTATTACGCCTTGCAGGAAATGAGGAAGAACCTGAACACGGATCCGGTTTTCACCGGTCGTTTACCCGGACGGCCGACCCAGATCGATGATCTCCATACGGTTGGTGGTGCCACCCCCACGACCCTTAGAAGGTCCCTGTGTGAGGATGACGAGCCCCTTGTTGATGCCGAGCATCCCAAGCCCGTCGCGGGTGTAGGTTTCCCAGTTATCAGGGAGTTCCGGTTCATGGACAGGATAGACCCCGTAAGAGAACTGAAGTCTCTGGCATGTGGACTCATTGGCACTCACTCCGGCGATCCAGACCGGGAGGCGGAAACGGGTGATACGCCTGGCGGTTGCTCCGGTCTCGGTCGGGGTGATTACGGCCGCAGGGGTAAGGCGTCTCACGGTGGCATGGACACTTATGGATATGAGGTCCTCCACGGTTATGTTGCCATGTGTCTCAGCGGCCGTAAGGGCCTCGCGCACCGGGAGGGCACTCAGGTGTGCCTCGGTGACCCGGGCAATGCGGGCCATCACCCCCACGGCTTCAACAGGATACGCGCCCGAGGCCGATTCCTCGGACAGCATGACACAATCTGTGCCGTCAAGGATCGCATTAGACACGTCGGTTACTTCGGCACGGGTCGGGCGCCGGTTGTTGACCATCGATTCGAGCATTTGGGTGGCGGTGATCACCGGCTTTCCCACCAGGTTGGCCTTCCGGATAAGCGTTTTTTGCACGACGGCAATTTCCTCGATCGGGACTTCTACGCCAAGGTCACCCCTTGCGACCATAATTCCATCGGCTGCATCGATGATGTCATCGATATTTTTCAGGGCCTGGGAACGTTCGATCTTGGCGATAATAAAGGGGTTGTGTCCTGCCTTGGCCGCAGCCTTCCTCACGGCCTCGATATCAGCCCGGCACTGGACAAAGGATTCGCCCACCGCGTCTACTCCCTGCTCCAAAGCGAAGTTGAGACATTCCCGGTCTCGATCCGTAAACGCACTGATACCGAGATCAATCCCGGGAAAGTTGACCCCCTTGTAGGAACGGAGCTGGCCTCCCACCAAGACCTTGCAGTGCACCTCTTCGCCTTTCATTTTTTTTACTTTAAGCTGAACAAGTCCGTCATTGAGAAAAATGATATTCCCCCGGCGTACAGCTCCGGGCAACCCTGAAAAGCTTATTGAGACACCTTTTGAATTGCCTTCGATATCCCCGGGCACAAGTGTGAAGGGCTGGTTGCGTTCCAGTTCGATTGGCTCTTCGACCAAATGGCCGATCCGCATTTTGGGACCGGGCAGATCGGCCAATATGGCCACCCGCTCACCGACATTTTTTGCTGCGGCGCGGATATCTGATATCAATTCCCTGTGACTTTCAAAATCGCCATGGGCAAAATTAAGGCGTGCCACGTTCATCCCGTTTTTGATCATCCGCTCCAAAATCTTTCTGGACTGGCATGCCGGACCGATGGTGCAGACGATCTTGGTCTTTTTTAAAGGCAGTTTCATAAGGTTGTCTCCTTAACACCTACCCCCCGACCCTTTAGTACCCATGGGTATGCAAGGATTGATTAACGGTCTTGAGATATCTCTGTTTGTGCATGGGCCGGTCCTCTATCAGGTAGTACACCCCTACTTTGACAACGTCCTGAATGAACATCCATACGATGTTATAGACCCAGACCAGGCCGATCAGGCTCCATGGCAAGCGCGGAACCAGCCACCCCAAGGCACACATGAGCACTGCGAAAATCTGGGTGCCCACGATGGCCCAGAAGAGTGCAGGGGAAGGGAACGGCGGTATGAAAAAAAGTTTCTTGGTGCGTGTCAGGAAGAGCATGAGATGCCCGCCCGCGACCAATTGCAGGAAGAGCATGGTCTGGATATGGGGCTTGTCGATCTCTATCCATTGCTGCCATTCGGGGTTTTTGAGCCACTCCCATCCGATGAGAAGCAGGCCAAAGGTCTCAGCTACGGCAAGTAGGCCGAGTACCGAAGAGACGGAAAGCACGCGGCTCATCTGCCAGCGCACCGGCTTGGGGTCGATGCGGGTGTTGTCATAGGCTATCGTCATGATCGGAATATCATCCAACAGGGCCAGGATGATGATCATGACCGCTGTGAGGGGCGTGAAATCGAACGATAACACGGCCAATACCACAAAGAACATGATATCGATCGTCATTGCGATGCGGTAGATGGTATAGCTCATCATCCGCTCAAAGATCTGGCGCGCCTCTTCGATCGCCTTGATGATAACGGACAGGCCCGGCGCGGTCAGTATCAGGGCAGCCGCGGCACGGGCTGCATCCGTGGCGCCCGATACGGCAATGCCTGTGTCTGCCTGTTTCAGGGCAGGGGCATCGTTGACGCCGTCGCCGGTCATGGCAACCAAATGTCCCCGATCCTGGAACGCTTTGACAATCCCGTATTTATGTTCCGGGAATACCTGGGCAAATCCGTCGGCGTTTTCTACTTTTTGGGCTGCTTCCGGGGACAGGTGGGTCGGGTCCACGTTGCTTTTAAACAACTCCGTGGCCGCCTGGATACGCGTCCCCATACCTAACTGGCCGGAGATTTCCGAGGCAATGGCGACATTGTCGCCGGTGATCATGTGGACTTTGAGCCCATGCTGTTTGGCCTGGGCAATGGTTTCGGCAGAATCATCCCGTGGGGGATCAAACAGAGGCAAAATACCCAGGTAGTGCCAGCCGCCGTCTGCCCGGGACCCCGCTACCCCCAGCGTGCGATACCCCTTGGCCGCCAGATCATTAACGACCTTTTCGGCCCTTGTCCGGGTCTCGCCATCCACATCACACAGGTCCAGGATCACCTGCGGTGCGCCTTTTGTATATTTGCTTGTCTGGCCGTCAGGGCCTGTCACCGTACCCTCGGTGCGCTTCCCCACCGGATCGAAAGGGATGAATTTCGTCTGGTTGTATTTGTCAAGAAGGGACCTGTCTTTGAGACCGTTGATAACAGACATGTCGATTGCGTCCTTATCCTCTGGCCTGGATGCAAGCGCGCCGGCTAAGATCAACGCTTCGGCATCTTTTGCCCCAAACAGAACAGGCTCACCCAAGGTCAGCTCGTTTTTCGTAAGGGTGCCTGTCTTGTCTGAGCAAAGGATGTCAACGCCTGCCATCTCCTCAATGGCCTGGAGACGCGAGACGATGGCCTTCTCTTTAGAGAGAGACAGCGCCCCCAACGCCATGGTTACGGAAAGCACGGCGGGCATGGCCACCGGAATCGAAGCGATCACCAAGATCAGGACGAACTGGATAAGCTCAAGGACCGGTTCCCCGCGATGAAGCTCCACGGCAATCAGGATGATACTCAAGCCCACAGCAACAAAAATCAAGAAGTCGCCAATCCGCATCACCGCTTTCTGGAAGTGGGATACGGCCCCGGCTTCCCCCACCAATTTAGCGGTTCGTCCAAAAAAGGTATTGCCCCCGGTCCCGGTCACCAGGGCCACCATTTCCCCCTGTTTGACCGCCGATCCTGAATAGGCGATGTCTCCCACCTTCTTGTTCACCGGCAGCGATTCACCTGTCAACGCAGACTGGTCTACGCTAAGGTATTCTCCTTCAATGAGCTTGACGTCTGCGGGGATGATTTCTCCCAACCGCAGCCGGACAATATCTCCCGGTACCAGGTCTGCGGCATCCACCTCCTGCCACTTCCCCCCCCGCAGGACCCGGGCCTTCAGCGCCAATCCAGCCTTGAGGGCGGCCAGGGCGTTGGAGGCCTTATGCTCCTCCCAGAACCCGATGGCGGCGTTGAAGACCAAAAGCACGCCGATGATCACAGCGTCCACCCAACGCTTTACAATAAGGGAGAGGATCAGGGCCACCTCGATCATCCAAGGGATCGGTCCCCAGAAGTAACCTAAGAACTTAAGGAGGGGGCGCTCTTTTTTTTCCTCCAAGGCGTTCGGGCCATACTGATCAAGACGTTTCCCGGCCTCCCCGACCGTCAGCCCGTCACTGCTTGACGACAGCGCTTTAAAAAGCGCTTCAGGACTCATTCCTTTGGCCTTTTCACTGCTGATCTGCTGCATCTCCACCGAGTGACCTCCTTTTCTTGTACTCGCTAAAGCCCTGCACACTTAAAGGCCTTATGAACAATCGCCACCGCCTCCTCAATGACGGTTTTCAGGTGTTCTTCCCCTTTGAAGCTCTCCGCGTAAATCTTATTAATGGCCTCGGTTCCCGAGGGGCGCACCGCAAACCATGCGTTTTTTGCAACCACTTTGAGACCGCCGATGGGAGCCCCGTTCCCCGGGGCGTGGGTGAGTTTGGCCATAATCCTTTCTCCGCCCAGCTCTTTTTCCGTCACCATGTCCGGCGAGAGCCTTTTGAGGGCGGCCCTCTGCGCGGGAGTTGCAGGTATGTCGTTACGTTCGTAAACCGCCTTTCCGAATTTCTCTTCCAGGTCGCTGTAGAGCTCATCGGGGTAGCGGCCCGTCTTCGCGGTGATCTCCATGGCAAGAAGGTCCATGATGATACCGTCCTTGTCCGTTGTCCAGACACCACCGTCTTTCCGCAGGAAAGAAGCCCCGGCGCTTTCTTCGCCCCCAAACCCATAGGAACCGTCAATGAGACCGTCCACGAACCATTTGAAACCCACAGGGACCTCGCAGAGCCTCCGTTTCAGGGACGAGGCCACACGGTCGATCATGGAGCTTGATACCAATGTTTTCCCGACGGCGGCCTCGGAATTCCAGCCGGGACGGTGCTGGAAAAGATACCAGACGCTCACGGCAAGATAGTGGTTGGGCGTGAGCAGTCCGGCCCCGCGGGTCACAATGCCATGACGGTCCACGTCGGTGTCATTGCCGAAGGCGATATCAAATTTGTCTTTGAGTCCGATGAGGTTTGCCATTGCGTACGGTGAGGAGCAGTCCATCCGGATCTGGCCGTCCTTGTCAACGGTCATGAATCCAAAAGTGGGATCAACAAGCCGGTTGACCACCTCTATGTCAAGCCCGTACCGTTCTCTGATGGGGTTCCAGAAGTTGATGCCCGCGCCGCCTAACGGGTCGACGCCTGCCTTGAGCCCTGATTTGGCGATGGCATCCATGTCGATGACGTTCGCCAGGTCATCTACATACTGGGCGACATAGTCGTATTCGTGCGTGGTCCCCGAGGAAATCGCCTTCTCATAGGATATCCGGCGTATATGCCGGGCGCCACCGCGTAAAATTTCGTTGGCTCTCTCTTCGATGACACGGGTGGTATCCGTGTCTGCCGGGCCGCCATGGGGGGGATTGTATTTGAAGCCGCCATCTGTTGGTGGATTGTGGGAAGGTGTCATCACCACGCCGTCTGCGAATCCGCTTTTCTTTCCCCGGTTGTACGTCAGGATGGCGTGAGAGATGACTGGTGTGGGCGTGTAACCGCCTCCTTTCTGGATCATCACGGTCACCCCATTGGCGGCAAAAACTTCCAGGGCGCTTGCCATGGCCGGTTCCGACAGGGCGTGGGTGTCCATCCCCATGTAAAGGGGCCCGCTGAAGCCCTTGGCCTTTCTGTAATCGCAAATGGCCTGGCTAATGGCAAGGATATGGTCTTCATTGAAGCTGTTTTTGAAAGCGGATCCCCTGTGACCGGATGTGCCAAAAGCAACCCTTTGCGCCGGGTCAGAAACATCCGGCCTCCGGGTGTAATAGGCAGTGATGAGCCTGGGGATATTCACGAGGAGTGAGCGGGGAGCCGGTTTCCCGGCAAGTTGGGAGACAGTCATGAAGTCCCTCCGAAAGATGGGTCAGATAGATAGATTGGGCACATGAACGGCTACGATAGATGCATGATTTTTTTATAGCATATTCTGTCTTTATAGGCAACGCATCTGTGAAACTGATTCTGTGGGGGCCATTTCCAAAAAAATCTTGTCTAAGCTCGCTGATTTGTTTATCTTATTCCACATTGTTTTTTATACCTTCGCACGTCCCAGCCCTCGCAAGCAGACGTAAACGAAAAAACAATCGTGAATCCCGCTTCAGCGGGAAACCCTGAAGCTTTGAACTCTTAATGCCATTTCATGGAGGTTCTTTGGATGAATTTTAGCGAGTTCTCGAATCGTATGAGAGAAATTCTGGGAATGCTCTATCCAGAAGAGGATGTAGATAAAACTTTCAAAGACATAGAAAGGATTATCGAGAGGTATGAAAACAATGGGACAATTCTTGATAAGAGAAAAAAATATGATGATAAAATTGTGCTCAACGAAGACGATGCGATCTTGATTACCTATGCGGACTCTATCCGTGAAGAAGGGGAAAAGCCGCTTCGCACCCTTCTCAGGTTTTTGAGAAACTACGTAACATCTGCCGTTACCTGTGTGCATATACTCCCTTTTTTTCCGAGCAGTTCAGATGGCGGTTTTTCCGTCATTGACTACAGGAAGGTTGACCCTGAATTCGGCAACTGGGATGATATTCAGAATATTGGAAACGACTACCGTTTAATGGCCGATCTTGTCATGAACCACGTTTCGAGCCGGTCAGACTGGTTTCAGGGGTTTCTCGCCGGCGATGAACGATATTGCGACTATTTCTTCAGCCATGACGAACCGGTTGACACATCTAAGGTATTTCGACCTCGCGTACACCCCTTATTGACCGAGTTTGACACTGCGATGGGGAAGAAGTTTGTTTGGACAACGTTCAGTGAGGACCAGATAGATCTCAACTTTCACAATCCGAAAGTTACTCTGGAGATCCTCGAAGTCTTTCTGTTTTACCTGTCCCGGGGGATTGAGTTCATCCGTTTAGATGCGGTCGGATATGTATGGAAGGAGCCGGGAACCGGTTGTGTAAACCTGCCCCAGACACACGAGATGGTTAAACTGTTAAGGACCGTAACCGAATATATTGCCCCTTACGCGATTGTTGTGACCGAGGTCAATTTTCCCTATAAGGATAATCTTTCCTATATAGAGGCAAGACACGAGGCGACCATGGCGTATCATTTTTCACTGCCGCCGCTTGTGATTGATAGTTTCGTTCACAAGGATACGTCGTTCCTGCAGGAAGAAACAGCTCGGATCCGGCAGGACCTCCCCTTTCTGAACTTTCTTGCCTCCCATGATGGCATCGGGCTGTTGGGTGCAAAAGTGATTCTCCCTCCCTCCCGTTTCAAGGCGTTGCTCAAAACCACTGCTGGGCACGGAGGACTGATATCCTGCAAGACAACCCGGGACGGAAAAGTTCCCTATGAACTGAACATCAGTTACTATGATGCAATCAACGATCCTTCACACCCGGATCCGGAAATCGATGTCAGGCGTTTTATGGCCGCCAATTCGATTATGCTTGCGGACAAGGGGGTCCCCGGTATCTATATCCATTCCCTCCTGGGATCCAGAAATTACCTGGAAGGCGTGAAAGAGACCGGGATGAATCGCACGATCAATCGTGAAAAACTTCCAGCCGAGGAACTCTTTCACGATCTCGCGAACCCGGAGTCGTTGAGATATCGGGTGCTGGGGCAATTCCTTCACCTTCTGATGGTGCGAAAAGAGATTCCTGCATTTCACCATTCCGTGAAGAGAGATGTAATTCAGTCAGACAAACGGCTGTTTATCATGGAGAGACGGACCGAAGGGAGAAGCATGGTGGCTGTGGTAAACGTGAGTGACGATATGATAAAACTCCCCCAATACCAGGGGAAGACCGATCTTATCAGAAAGATGCTGTTTGAGGGAAGCATTGAACCTTACGGCGTATACTTCCTCGAATCGTCATCTTGAGTTGCTTTTCTTTCACGATGTTTTCGCCCCGTTTTGCCGATTGGCTGGCCATAGGTTATGAAATGCCAAGCCGTTTGGACAGCTCCAAGGCGATCGGCACTTGACATTTATAATAGTGAAAAATATTGTATATCAAAATAATTCATTAAGGAGGACACCATGGCCAGATTCGATTCTAAATTTTTGGACACCAATGATTTTTTTCCCCAGATGGAATTGCGCCTCATTTCCGGAGAACTTCTGAGAATTCCTGAAGGGCTCGGTGACGGATACGGCGTTTTTCTGCTTTATCGTGGATACTGGTGACCATTTTGCAGTCAGCAGTTAGCTGGCTTTCAGTCGGCCCTAAAGGATTTTGAGGGCGAAGGAATGAAAATCGTTGCCGGTTCCGTGGACCCCCTGAACAAAACAGAAGGGCTTGTGCAAAAACTGGAAATCTCCTACCCCGTTGCCTATGGTATGGATATGGAAACCACCTGCGTGAAGACAGGTGCGTTCTATGAAAAGGATAGAAAATTTATTCAACCTACGTGCTTTCTGATCCGTCCGAACAAAACCATAGAGGTTGCAGCCTACAGCTCAGGCCCGATAGGCCGTTTCGTTCCGCAGGATGTCCTGGGCCTCGTCAGATTCTACAAAAGCCGGGCACAGAAATAGGCCTTCCCGGTCAAGGCCGGAATGACGGTTCTCTTGTAAATGGGCGTACCTCAAAAATGGGGGAAGCGTTATGGCAACGTATGACTATGACATAGGAATTATCGGCGGAGGGGCGGCAGGCCTGACAGTGGCATCCGGTGCGGCCCAGTTGGGCGCTAAAACCCTTCTTGTTGAAAAAGAGAAGGATTTGGGTGGGGACTGTCTTCACTTCGGATGCGTGCCCAGCAAGACCCTAATCCGAACCGCCCAGGCCTATCACACCATGAAAAACTCCCGGGCCTTCGGACTTCCCATAGTAGAAATTCCGCCAGTTGATTTCACGAAAGTGAGAGAGAGAATCCAGTCGGTGATCGCAACCATTCAGAAACATGATTCGGAAGAAAGATTTTGCAGTCTTGGGACTAAGGTTTCAGTCATACAGCGGAGCGGACAGATCCTTAGCAAAGAAGATAAGGACATGGCCGATCAGATCATGCAGGTTCTGGCCGCTGAGGGGGTCACTTTTCACTTGAATGCTTCGGTTCTCGAGGTAAGGGATCTGGGGAGCGAGTGGGTCGCCGTCCTGAATGGAAAGGTGAAGCTCTCCACCCTGGCTTCCGCGGTTCATCCCTACCCAACCCTTGGGGAAATCAACAAGCGTGTGGCAGGCGCCTACCTTTCACCAAAGATTTTTTCCGACAAGGTCCGGAAAGGGCTGAAGTTTTTCTTCCATCTGAAAGGAAGAGTGTGCGGAGAAGAATGAAAAGGGGGCAGCGGCATTGAGAAGGGAATCCGGCGATCATTCCGAGCAAATCATACCTTCTGATAAAGCGCCAATATCCCTTCCATAGGACTCAGGTGTTGCAACAGCCGAAACCCGGGATACCGGGGCAGGATTTTCTGGAGGCCGTAGATCATAAATATGGAGCCCGGTTTGGCTTTTTCTGCCAGCATTTCCGCAAATTCTTCATGCATCACAAGATAGGTGTAAAAGAGATCAAACGCATCAAGGCCTATGTCTGTCTTGCGCATGATCGCGTCATGGAGGCTCTCATCAGTTGAATCTCCGAGGAAGAGAAAAATGTTTTCAGGGGGAGACAAGAACCCCTCATTTTTGAGGGCGCCTTCCAATTCGGTTCGCAAGGGGCCATATTCGTCGAGGGTCCATTCGTCGAGTTCTATACCGACCGAGAGCTTGACAAGATAACTGAAAAAGAGATTCACCCTTCCGTCAGCGCATCCCAAGTCCAGAAAAGCGGTTTCTCCCGGGTCTATAATCTTTTCATGAATCAATCGATCTGTGCAGGCAAAAAGCGTCTTCAGATCGGTAGATCTCCTGAAGCCCAGAGGGCCAGCATCACCCACCTTTCTCCGGTCATAGAATTCGGCAACCTTAGAGAGGCTTTTCCTCAGTCGTTGGTCCATTGCCTCAGAGCTTTTTTTATGCTTTCATGGAGCATGAACAGGGTGTTTATTTCTTTGCCCTCGTTTTCTCGGAGTTCTCTTATTGCGCAGGGGGCAATTCGATCAGTCACTTTCTTACAGGTATAATTGATGCAGATCACATGGCGGGCCATCAGGAGGCAACCGTTTTCACCTGAGAGGAAACAGCCGGTATCCTGCCACCTCTTTTTTGGAAGATCGACGCCGAGGAAGAGATTGATGAGAAGGAGCCACCCGTCGTATCTGTTTTCTATCCCGGCCCCGCAGCAGGAACCACCCTCCTCCCGGTCACAGTGTCTGCATATGTCCACAATCCCTGTCAGGGCCATCTCCCTGCGCGAAGCAAGGATGTCGCCCTTCAGGCTCTCCAGGAGGTTACCGATTCTTTCTTGTTCGAGGAGGGCTTCTCCAAAGGCTTCGTAATAGTACCGGGCCCAGGCAATCTTTTCTTCAATGGGACTTGAAAGGGATATCTTTCTTGAAGTCATTTACTCTTCTTTTTCTTGGCCCTGGTCCCTTTCTCTTTTTCCTCTTCTTTCTGGTCATTACCGAAATTTTTGAGCCCCTCGGCCAATTCCTTTAACTTCTGGTCGACCAGGTAGTTGATGCTCCCTTTCGGATAGGAGTCTTTGGCATCCCTTGCCCCGGCTTTTTTCCCGGTCAGGATTTCGATTCCTTCATCGATTGTCTTCACCGGATAGATGTGAAATCGACCTTTCTCCACGGCCTCCACCACGTCTTTTCGGAGCATCAGGTCTTTGACATTGCTCTGGGGGATCATGACGCCCTGGTAATTTGTGGCCCCCATTTTTTGACAGCAATCAAAAAATCCTTCAACCTTTTCATTGACGCCCCCGATGGCCTGGACTTCTCCCTTCTGGTTGACTGAACCGGTCACTGCGATATACTGCCTGATAGGGGTTCCGCTTAAGCTTGAGAGGAGGGCATAGATCTCAGTGGAAGACGCGCTGTCCCCGTCCACGCCGCCGTAGGACTGTTCGAAGGCGATGCTGGCGCTGATGCTCAGGGGCTTGTCCTGGGCATATTTCTTACGTAAATATCCACTCAGGATGAGCACCCCTTTGTTGTGCGTATTTCCCGACATATCTGCTTCCCGCTCAATGTTGATGATTCCTGCGCGGCCCATGGAAGTAGAAGCGGTGATTCGGGAAGGCTTCCCGAACATGTAGTCACCCAGGGAATAAACAGCAAGGCCATTTACCTGCCCGGCCACCTCGCCGTCAATATCGATCATAAGGGTTCCTCGATCGATCATGTCTTGGATATGCTCTTCCATCATGCTGGACCGGAAGATCCTTGCTGAAAGGGCCTTTTCCACATGGCTCTCTTTCACAGTCATTTGGTTCTCCTGGCCTGCAAAGAAATCCGCCTCCCTGATGAGATCGGTTATTTCCGGAAAACTGGTGGAGACCTTCTCCTGCCGTCCGGTCATTCGCACTGCCTGTTCCACCAGAGCGGCTACACCGGTCCTGTCAAAAGGCCTCAGTCCCTCTTCCTCTGTTTTCATCTTGATGAAGCTCGCAATATGCTGGATAGATTCTTCGTTTTTGTCCATGGAGGTGTCAAAGTCGGCCCTTACCTTGAATATCTTTTTGACATCTTCGTCAAAGCTCAGGAGGAGGTGATACAGATAGGGATCGGAAATAACCACAACCTTGACGTCTATATCGATCGGTTCCGGTTTCAGGCCGCTCGTAGTGAACAGATAAAAGGGATCGTAAGTCTGGATTTCAAGTTGTTCGCTTTTTAAGGCCCTTTTGAGCGCCTGCCACACGCCGGGCTCCAACACGGCGTCCAAGAGGTTGATCACCAGATAGCCGCCCAATGCCTTGATGAAGGAGCCTGCCTTGATCTTGGTGAAATCGGTGCGCCACACCCCGGACCTGTCAACGATCTTCTCAATGGTCCCGAAGATATTTCGATAGGTAGGGTAGCTTTCTATGATGACCGGCGGCCCTTTCTGTTCGCTGTTATCCACCAGGAGATTGACTTTGTAGGGCTGAAAGCGATCCCCTTCAGGCATCATGACAGGAAGGCCCGGTATCTGAGGTTGTGATTGGGGCATGAAAATCTGAAGGTTATCGGCCATGTCTTCCTGCATGTCTTCCAGGTATTTTTTGATTGCCTGTATGTCGTACTTCTTAACAAGAGGGGCTGCCAGGGCAGACGCATTTTTCATGAACATGAGCCGGTCCATCTCCTCTACCTTTTCCTGGATCTCTTTCTGAAGATCCCTGAGTTCAAGGAAGATCTGCTCAATCTGGGCCCGCAGATTGTTGTACTTCTCCTTCATCGCCCCAAATTCGTCTTTGGGGAATCTCCCCTTTTCAACCATCGCCTCCACCTGATCGATGTGGGTCGGCTTATCGTCAACCAGGGGCATGACTTCCGGTCTCTTGATCTGCCCGATCTGGACATCGACAAGGGCAAAGCCTTCAGCCTTTACCCTTTCGTCCAGACTCTTGAAAAATCCTTTCCCCTTTGATTCATACGTCTCCAGGATTTCCTTTTTCATGTTAATGTATTCCTGGCTCTCGAAAAGCTGAGGGATCTGTTTTTTCAGTGTCTCCACAAAAGCATTGATATCTTTCTTGAAGGAACTGCCGCGTCCTTCTTTGAGGCGGAGCAGGATGGGGGCTTCAGGGTTCTTGAAATTGTTCACGTAGCAGAGGTCGTCCGGAACCTTGTCCTTCTTTGATATCCCTTCAAGCAGTTTTTTGACCGTGGACATCCTGCCGCTTCCTGCCCTCCCGGTGACAAAGACGTTGTATCCCTGCCGGTCGATCCCCATCCCGAATTTGAAGGCCTCAACCGCTCTCTTCTGTCCAATGATCTCCTTCAAGGGTTTCAGATCGTCGGTGGTTTCAAAAGGCAACGTTGCCGGGTCAAGCCTCCACCTGAGATTCTCAACAGCTATTTCCGGATAAGCGCTTTTCTTGGGCATTATTGATCTCCTTATTCATAATCAAACTTGACAAACTCGTAAAAAGTCGGAAAGCACCCGTTATCGTCATTCCCGCGGGAATCCAGTAAAATCAACCCGTTCTGGACTCCCGCTTTCGCGGGAGTGACGGCCTTGGAGACTTTTTACGAGACCATCAAACCTCCGTTACATCGAAAGCAAAGAGGAGTATCGGCTTGAGGAGTAACCGAACACAGCGTCTTCCGGGAGCCCAGGTTTCGACTCCCCAATTTCCAGTTTCAACCTGTTTCAATCTTTATGCATCGGGCCTTTTGAGGTTTCCATTTAGGCACGACAATGCTGAGTCTTCCCCTGTTGAGGGTGGCCTTGATTTCATCGATTCTTGCCCGGAAGGGGAGGGGGATGGTGCGAGAAAAGGAACTCAGTTTTCTCTCAACCCGTTGATAATACCCGGTCCCCTCGACAGACACCTCTTTCTTGCTCCCTTTGATGGTAAGCTTGTCGTCGGTGACAGAGATATCCAGGCTTTCAGGGTTTATCCCCGGGAGCACCGCCGTAATCATAAAGGCTTCTTCCGTCATGAGTGTCTCTATGGAAATGCCGCCTGACACATCTTTCATGAACAGGTCTGCCCCTATATCGGCCCAACACCGGTTGAAGAGGCGATCTATGTCTCTCCTCATTTTATTCATCTCTTTACCCATCCAGGGGATCAATTCTGACATGGCAAGATCTCCTTATTCTCTGTAACCGCCTGGAACTGGTCGGCCGTCCACATACACCCGGTTTTGCTCGTCAAGGGCGAACCGGCCTCTCGCTATCATCTCTATGGTCCTGGGAAAGATTTTCCAGTCCCCCGCCTCTTTTAGTCGCTCCTGATGTTCGTCCGACACTCCTGCAAGCCTTTCACTGTCCTTTTTCAGGGTTTCCAGAGATTCAGGGAGTGCTACAGGGAGTGCGTTCGACACCATCAGTAGAGGGCCTGTGTCAACACCCTCATCTGTCCAGAGCGTTGAGGATCGCAGCTCATTTTCCCCGGCAGAAATAGCGTCTTTAACTGTGTGGTCGCCCACGTATTTTCGTCTCCCATCAGGGAGAGATAGGGAAAGGTCCGCAGGATGTACGTTAACGCATCTGTTCAGCGTGATATAACTCATATACCCGCCCAGGGCGATTACATCTATCTCAAATGCCGCTACCAGTCTCTCGGCCACACGGTCATATTCTTTTCTGGCAGCCAGGCCCTCGGCAGTCAGAACGGATCTCTTGATGGACCTCTTTTGATGAAACGTCCTTATGTCGTAGCTGAAATAGGCAAGACCATTTTCCAATGCAATCCTCTCTCCGGCGCAGTGACCGTCCGAGCGGTCGCTGAATATAAAGATGGTTTCAAAGGGCGATCTCCCTTCCTGGGCCGCTATCCCCTTTTCATGTTCCAACAGCCGCATGATATTTGTGCCCGAACCCGACATAAAAGCGGCCACTCGCATCGCCCCCCCTTTTTTTTCAGGGTCAAAAATGGGTGTGATGGTCATGCCGAATCCTCACTCATGGTAACAGATTAGCCGTTTGAGACAAAGCGTAGGGCCATGAGGGTCTCTTTCCCAAAGGACGTAACGAAATTTTTCCGGAGCGTATAGAACGCCCCCTTGACGTTCAATACCGTTCCTGGGCAGGCAGCGGCGATGTCCGTTTAAATGAATACCTTTTTCTGGGGCCTGTCCAGTGACGAATTTCAAGGCCTCGCTGCCGTTCCTATGAAACGATCCCCGTATTTACGTCCTTTGGGAAAGAGACCCTCATGGCCCCAGACAACAAACGAATGATTGTTTCAACAAGCTAAAGTGATACCATTCATCAATGCCTCAACCGGTTTGAGGTGATACGGGGTTCCCTCTTCTATGGCCGCAAGTACACTCCCCCCGCCGGTGAAGTAGTAGGTGGCAGGGTCGTCGAGGCCCGCCATGTAGATCCCCGGGCAGAGGTTCCGGAGTTCCTGAAGGGTATCTCCGCCGGCAAAAAGCTTGGACGCAGCTTCATTCTCAGCAATCAGACGATACAGGGCCTGGGAACCCTCAAAAAAGAGGGGCATAAGTCCCATGACCGCATTCACAAAAATGGTCCTGGCAGTCGTGATGGCATCTACAACCCTCTGTTCCTGAAAAGACGCGGGATCTATATCGAGGATATATTTGATTTTCCCTCGCTCTTTCAGGTTTTCGATTCCTATGGTTCGATATTGCCCTTCAGCCTTCTCTTCTGTCCTCTCCGATTCCACAAAATAGGGCATTTCCAGGATCTTTTTCTCGTCTCTGTCCAATTCTACAAGTTCCATTGCAAGGGCCCTGTCTTCCTCTGAGACGCCGGCAATTTCTGCCCCATACTTGGCAGAAAGAAAGGTGTTATACATCAGCCCTCCTAAAATCAGGTGATCCACCTTCTTGTAAAGGGCCTTTAACGGGCCGATTTTGGTATCGTATTTCGCCCCGGCAACCACCGCAATAAATGGCCTTTCAGGTTCAAGCACCCTGTGGAGATTCATTAACTCCTTCTGGAGAAGGATCCCGGCGTAGGAGGGTAGCCTGTGAGAAATATCGTAAGTTGATGCATGGGCGCGCCAGGAACCGAATGCATCATTGACATAAATGTCCGCAATGGACCCGAGTTCGTCCGCCAGATCCTGTCTCTCCGGCCCCTTTGATTGCTCACCCTGGAACCAGCGTGAATTGGGCAGGTAGATCATGTCGATCTTCCCCTCTCGCAGCGCTTCAATGGCCGGCCCGATGGATTTGTCTGTATGGATGATCCCCTTTTCAGGATCTATGGGGAACCCTTGGACATGTATGGTGACGGGCAGCTTCTGTTCCAGATACCGAACAATGGGGATTACCGACTGGTCCTCGCGGCATACGATCTTTCCGGTTTTCTTGTCTTTAGGCCTCCCAATATGGGTCATCAGGACAGGCTTCCCCCCTTGTGCGGCAATGGCGTAAAGGGTGCCTATAGTGGCATCAATCCGGTAAGGGTCTTTAATCTGGCCTTTCTTAACCACATTATGATCCACCCTTAACAGGACGACCTTTCCTTTCATGGGGGCTTGTTGTATGAGTCTCAGACGGGGATCCAGCTTGCCCTTTTCCATTTGGAATCCTCCACGATTTGGATTATAAGATCTAGGCGACTTAGGGTCTCACTTGAAAATTTTACTCTTACTGAATAGGGACAAAAAGTCAACATAGTTCTTGAACTTTGATACGTGGTTTGACTTTCGCAAGAAGGAGTTCGGATTATGATTGTGCGGAATGTTAATGATAAGGAGGTTTTGGAAACCACCTATCTTGCCCATGGCGGAGCGATTGCCCAGATGATTTTAGACCGGCGAACCCTGAAAGAGATCGGTTTTCTGGCGATTGCCAGTTTGAAGCCTGGCAAGGAAATTGCGTCCCATGTGGATCCGATGGAAGAGATCTATTTTGTTCTAAACGGATCGGGCGAAATGAGGGTGGATGATGAGACAAGGCAGGTAAAGCCGGGGGATGCCATCTGGATTCAGGTGGGCTCCAGCCACGCACTCTTCAACAACGGCGAAAAGGAGTGTGTGATCCTGGTTGTTGCATCCCCTGCATGGTAGGAGGATCCTTTGGACGTCCTTATCATCAGGCCCGGCGCCCTGGGAGACACCCTTATGTTGCTCCCGGCGCTCTCAGACCTCTCTGACAAGGCCGCCATCACCTTTGTGGGGAGGCAGCCTGGCCTCGAATTTATCCGGCCTTATGTGCATGAGGCGATGGATTTAGAGACCTCCGGATGGCACAGATTGTTTGCAGATGAGCCGGACGATAAGCGTCTGCCTGTGTCGGGCGCAGAGGTTGTAGTGGCGTTTTTCAGTGATGAAAGCGGCGTCATTTATCGTAACCTGCGATCTTATATGCCCTACGCCTCTGTTCATCTGTGCCGGTCCTTTCCACTCAAGGGTGAGGATATCCATGTGGCCCAGTACCTGGGACGCTGCCTGAAATCTGCCGGGCTCCCTGTTGATCCTGTCAGGTCGATCGAGACTATAAGAAGCGGTCGTTTGAAGGAAGGACTGGGGCGATCAGGGAAGAGGAGCAAGATCATATTCCACCCGGGATCAGGCTCTTTAGAAAAGAACCATCCTCCAGACTTCTGGCTGAATCTGTTTGACACCATTTGCCGGGAAACCGAATTCAGAGATCTGGAACCTGTAATTCTTTTGGGGCCGGCTGAAGAACGACTTCATCCATATTTTAGAGATAACCTTCGCCCTGGTGACGTGCAGATCCTCTCTTCTCCGAACAAGGAACAGCTCATGGAGACACTCAATAAGGCCGCCTTATGCGTGGGCCACGACAGCGGTATAACACACCTGTCCGCCATGTTCTGCACCCCCACGGTTGCACTTTTCAGGGAAAGCGATCCGGCTCAATGGGCACCGCTGGGGCCCTTCGTACGTGTGATTCAAAGCAAAGAAGCAGACCATGAACTGCTTGGGAGTACACTTAAGGCTTCAAGGCATTTTATAAAGAAGGCCTTTACATCTATTGAGAGCCCTGTTAAAAAAAGTTAAAGCATTTGTAACACTTTCGCGGTTTGAAACAAAGCTAAGGACCATGAGGGTCTCTTTCCCAAAGGACGTAAATAAGGCCCTCATTTCATAGGAACGGCAGTGAGGCCTTGATATTTGTCACAGGACAGCCCCAGGAGAAAGTATCCATTTAAACGGACACATCCCCTGCCTGCCCGGAACCTGTATTCAACGTCAAGGGGGCGTTCTACCGCCTGTTGAGAATTTTTGTTACGTCCTTTGGGAAAGAGACCCTCATGGTCCGGCAATCTAATCATAACCGTTTTCAAAACACTAAACGGATACAAGAATTTAAAAAGGGAGGCTTATATGTACAACATCAGGTGCACAGTCAAGTCTATTAAGGGAGAATGTCCTGCCGGGTATGGCGTCGGCGACTATTTTCTGGTCAAGGATATGGCCATGATTGAAGCGGGTAAGCCCAAGGGGATCTGCCTGCACGCCCTGACGGCAATGGTTCCGTATCTCACCGCCTTATGCCGCAACACGCCCGAGGATGACTGGATTAACGTGATCCAGGAGCTTCAGTGCCCTGACAGCACCAACTCGGTGGTCTTCAGTCTAAAACGCGAATAATATGGGCAGGCATCAGAAAGAAATGACCCCGATAGGGGATATTATCGCCAATCTCTTCACCGGCGGAACACTCCCCTTCAATCCAGATGACGTAGATATCTGGAAGGTATGGGATGAGGTGGTGGGTCCGACCATTTCAGACAGCGCTCGGCCTTCACAGATCAAGAAGAAGCGTTTGATGGTCACTGTGTCAGATCCGATCTGGCTTCAGGAACTCAAGTTCCTGGAATCAACGATAAGGGAAAAACTAAATAGAAAATTGGGCAGGGAGGTTGTTGACAAGATAGAATTCAGGGTTGGCCCGCGATAGAGAAATCTCCTTGTCCAATGAGGGGAGGGAGGATTTCTAATCCGGGATTTCCTCCCAATGACGCTTCTACCAACGCTAATTTGGCGCCCGATCCCAGACTCGGATAATTTAGCTGAATTCGTTTGGGCTCTAAGTTGAACCGCCTCAGACGGACAAGAATGTCTGTCAGGCGAACGGATGGATAGACCAAGGCAAACCGCCCCTTCTTCCTCATCAGATGCCTGGCTGCACGCAGGATGTCATCGATGGAGGTTAGGATTTCGTGTCTTGCGATGGCCTTTCGCGGATCAGGATTGAGACGACCGCTTCTGATCCTGCGATATGGAGGGTTGCATATAACGACTTCGGCCGATCCACCGGCCATGGGCGGAAATCTGATATCTCCCAGGACAATCCCCATCTTATTGCTCATTCCGTTCAGCAGGGCATTCCGAACTGCCTGAGAGGCTAATCCTTCCTGGATCTCCAACCCGAACACGTGGCTGACAGGTGTTGTGAGGAGCAAGAGAAGAGGGATTATCCCGCACCCTGTCCCGAGATCAATCACGACATCCCCAGGGCGGATGGTCACAAATTTGGAAAGGAGGATGGCATCGATAGAAAACCTGTAGCCACCCTTTGACTGGATCAGTCTCAATCGGCCTTCCAGAAAACGGTCTATACACTCCTCAGGGAGCAGTTTGATCTCAGGGGACCTGTATGATTTCATAGGGGTCTATCTTGTTCAATACCAGTCCCGTCAACACCTTGGGATAAAAATAGGTCGATTTCCTCGGCATGACAAGGGAGTTCCCTGCCACTTCCTTTACATGCCCTATCTTTGTAGGGTTCAGTAGAAACACCATCTGATATTTTCCTGATTTCACCTCTGATACAGCCGCTGACATGTTGCTCTGATACTGAAATATCTCTTCATCATCAAGATCGTCTTTGCTAAAGCCGAAACCTTTCTGGAATATAAACCGGGAAAGAACGAGGACGTCAAGTTTCCTGAGCGACGGATGAAGGTCTTCGCCCATCTCTGGTCTCACGCCCGGTTTGAGCGAAAACAGAAGATAGTGATCACTGGAATGCATATACAAACCAAAGGCTGTCCTGTGTTGTCCTTCCTGTTCAAGTCCCTGTTTCAGATCAGCGCATTCCTGGGGGATGTTCTGTCCCGTAAATGGAAATTTTTTGATATCAAACCATTTCCCCACTTTTGCAAAGAAAGGCTCGGGCTGAAATCCGGAGACCTTCTTCAGAAGCCTGTGAGAAGGGAGGATGGTAAGCCCCTCATCACTCATGTTGGAAAGGTACATCATAACGAATTCATAGGACCTGTTCGCGGGTTTTTGCCCGAACCTGGCCCTCATGATGTCCCTGTAATTCCGGGACGTTTCATAGCGGTGATGCCCATCGGCAATAAAGATCGATTTACGCGACATGGCGTCAGACACTTTATTGAACGTGGCCTTCCTGTTTAGTATCCATAACCGGTGTCTGGTTCCGTTCTCAAGGGTAAAGTCCATTTGCGGGGTATGGGGCAATGCCTCCCTGCATGCATTCAGTATCGTGTTGTCCGGGTCCTCATAAAGCCCGAATATCTGGCTGAACTGGGCATTACACGCCCTGTAAAGCTTCAGGCGGTCATCCCTGTGAGCAGAGAAGGTCTTTTCGTGGGGCAGAATCACACCGGACCCCTGGTCTTCTATCCGCACTAAGGCGATGATGCCCCATCGGATCCTTTCAGGGTCACCGGTGCCAGGATCGTATGTCATTGAGGTGATGTAAAGTGAGGGTTCAGTCGTCCGGATAAAGGTCCTGTCAGATTGCCATCTCTGAAAATAATCTGCTGCACGGGTGTAAACGTTATCCCAATCCGAGTCGCCGATTTTCTTCTTCCCCAAAATTAATCGGATGACATTGTGGGGGTCTGCCTGATAATATGCATCCTGCTCTTCCTGGGAAATGACATCGTATGGAGGCGCTACCAGAGAGGAAAGGTTTTGTATTCGGTGAAAGTCATAGATTAGGCCCTTGAAAGGGGCGACAATAGCCATAATTTACTCCTTAGATAAACAAGATACCCGGAATGCGCTAGAATTTAGTGATGAGATCCAGATCCAAAAACAAACTTTTATTTTCTGTCAGCAGGCAGGACGTGTCAAGAAAAATAACGCTGAAGCGAGGAGTTCAGAGTTGGAAGTGAGGAGTCGGGATTTGGACTTCGGAGTACGGAATGGGGAGTTGGGAATGGGGAAAAATGCCATCGGGCGCCAGATGCCGGACCTCTTGATCGAAGGGGGTGTCGCTATTACCATGGTAAATGGCGAGGCGCCGATCCCGAAGGCGAGAGTCCTTGTGTCCAACGGACGAATAATCGGTATCGGCAAGGTCGAAGAAGTGAGAATCCCTTTAGACGGCCAGTTTGAAATCATAGACGCCCACGATGCCATTATCATGCCGGGACTGATCAATGTCCACACCCACGCGGCCATGACACTTTTCAGAGGAATGGCCGACGACCTTCCTTTGAAGCAGTGGCTTCTTAAAAAGATCTTCCCTGCAGAGGCTAAATTTCTGACCCCGGAAACGGTTTACTGGGGGGCACTTCTCGGGTGTCTCGAAATGATAGCGTCGGGGACCACCTGTTTTGCGGATGGATATTTTTTTCAGGACCAGACGATTCGTGCTGCACATGCTGCCGGACTCAGGGGACTTATTGCCCAGGGCGTTATCGATTTCCCTGCCCCCGGCATCCCTGACCCCAGGGAGAATATCCGGATTGCCAAGGAATTCATAGAAAGGTGGCTTGGATTTTCCGACCGTGTCATTCCAGGAATTTTTTGTCACAGCCCTCTGACCTGTTCTGGGCAAACCCTGAGAAACGCATGGGAAATATCTAAAGAGCACCAGCTACCCCTTCAGATCCATCTTTCCGAGACCGTTGAAGAAGTGAATGAGATCATCAAGCGCTACGGCACAAGGCCGGTTCCCTACTTAGATCGATTGGGCCTCGTAGACGGTTCTTTGATTGCGGCCCACGGGGTGCACCTGGACAGCAGTGAGATGGCACGTCTTAAAGAAAAAGGGGCGAAAATCGCACATGTTCCCGAAAGTAACATGAAATTAGGGTCGGGCGTGGCCGAAATATCCCAGATGATAGAAATCGGCCTGACCGTAGGGTTGGGCACGGATGGGTGCTCGTCCAACAACAATCTCGATCTTTTTTGCGAAATGGATACTGCAACCAAATTAGCCAAGGTCTTTGATCGGAATCCGATGAGCCTCAATGCGGGCGTTACACTCAGGATGGCTACGGTCGGCGGCGCCGCCGTTCTGGGCCTTGAAAAGGAGATAGGAACCCTTGAGCAGGGCAAAAGAGCTGATATTATCGTGGTCGACCTCAAAAGTCCCCACCTCTGCCCCGTATACGACCCTGTATCCGCCTTGGTCTATTCTGCCAATGGCGGCGATGTGAAGGACGTCATTGTAAACGGAAGGGTCCTGATGAAGGATAAGGAATTTATGACAGTAGACGCGGATGAGGTTATGGGGAAGGTGAGGGAGATCAGTCAGAGGATTGGGGGAGCAGGGTCTCGATGAGGTGAATGGCTTCAAGGTAATCGTGCGCATAGTGTACCCCCGGGATTTCTTCCCAGGTCTCAAGCCCGACAACCGGCCTGTTTGCTTTAAGGGCCAGGGCTATTTCCGAAAGTGTCCCATACCCCCCTGTAACGGCAACAAGCACATCGGAACATCTGACCACGAGCAGGTTCCGCCCATCACCCAGACCTGTGGGGATCGGAATCGTGATATAGGGGTTGGCAGAATTCTTATCAAGTCCCGGAAGGATTCCCAGCGTCATGCCGCCCGCTTCCAGACATCCCTTTGCAGCTCCCTCCATAACACCTTTGAGTCCGCCACAGACAATGGCCCATCCCCTTTTGCCTATCTCAAAACCGAGATTTCTTGCGACGTTATATGTACTGGCAGGGCACGTTCCCGCACCAATGACACCGATATATTTAGGCGTTTTCACATAATCCTCCTTTCCATTTCATAAAAACAATTGCCATGAGGGTGCTTTGCTGCTATTTACTAAGGGGCCATTCAACAGATACTATTTTAACGGGATGGGCTCAAGTCCTTTCTTGGTTTTGCGTTATGGCGCAATAACTTATCATACAAGGTGACACGATCAAATGGGAAAAAAACGAAATTTAGGACTGGCGTTGACTGTCAGCTCCATATTAATTGTCCTGGGCTTTCTCTGCTGGTTCTTGATTACCATTTTTGAGTCAGAAACACCCCGGGTACAGTTAGAACCGTTACCCGAGTTTCTTACAGAAAAAAAAGAATTTTCCCTCATTGCGACCGACGCGAAAAGAGGGCTCAGGAATATTAAGGTCTCTTTGCAGCAGGCGGGCCGGAATATGACTGTTCTCGAGAAGATATTCCCGTTTAAGGGCCTGCTCAATTGTGACGGCACACATCGCTTTGAGACCCGGTTTTCCATTGATCCCTCGACGCTCAATTTGGCGCAGGGGAGGGTGGATCTCTATGTACATGTATGGGATTATTCAAGAAGAAGCGGGGGAGACGGGAATCTGTCGATTCTTGAACATAAGATGATCGTTGACACGATCCCTCCCGCCATCAGGGCGGTGAGCAGGCTTCATTATGTCAACAGAGGCGGAAGCGGCCTTGTGGTTTACCAGACCAGTTCTGATTCGGCAAAGAGCGGGCTTTTTGTAAAGGACTCCTTTTTCCCTGGGTTTCCGGCGGCACAAGGCTCGCAAGAAGGGATGCATGTCTGTTATTTCGGCATTCCTATCGATACCGAGAGGGATCCGGAAATCTATCTTTGGGCAGAAGACAAGGCAGGCAACCGTTCAAAAGCCAACTTTTATTGCCATGTCAGGAAGAGTCATTTCCGGACAGAAAAAATCAATATAACGGACCGGTTTATGGAGCGAATACTCCCCTATTTCTCTTCTTATCTCAAGGACGTTACCGGGGAGGAGATTGGAAAATTTCTCAAGATCAATCAGGATTTGAGACGTGAAAATGCATTGGTCTTCTACAACCTGAGGACAAAAACAAGCCCCACACGATACTGGGACGGGGTCTGGTTGAGGCTGAAAAACGCTGCGAATATGGCCACATTCGGCGAAAAGCGAATCTACTATTATAACGGCGAGAAAATCGATGAACAGGTGCATATGGGCGTGGATCTGGCTTCTTTGGCCAATTCCGGTGTCGAGGCCGCCAACAACGGGCGTGTGATTTTTGCTGATCGCCTCGGGATCTATGGGCTGACAGTGGTCTTGGATCACGGTCAGGGTCTTGCTTCGACGTATTCGCATCTCAGCAATATTGGCGTCCAGCCCGGTCAGGAAGTTGTGAAAGGCGAGGTCATCGGATCAACCGGGCAAACCGGATTGGCCGGGGGCGACCACCTCCATTTTGGTGTCATGGTCAACGGTCTGTTCGTTGATCCGATTGAATGGTGGGACAGCCACTGGATTCAGGATAACATAACGAAGAAACTGGACATCCTCAAACGCTGACCCGCAACTTGTAACTCGTAACCCGCAACATGATATCTCACCCTCACGGTCGCCGGCTTTGAGACCTTATGAAAAACGCCTACAGCACTTCCTTCCACCGCTTCATGATCCGGTCTGCATTTAACGGCTCCAGGCCATTTACCTCTAAGAACATGGGGATGTCGTGCTGGTTTCCCTGTTGCCACCATTCCTTCAAAATCCGGCCCGCTCCCTGACTAAACATCCACCCGGACCCCAGGCGCTCTTTAAGATGGCTCTCCATTACGGTCTCTGCCAGCCATCCCAGGACATAATCCAGGGTGTAGAGTTCGGGGACCAGATCGAAAAGGTGGCTTTCTGGTTGGTAATAAAAACCGGTATATCGGGCCATCAATTCTGCATAGGGTCGACCGTCTGAGAGATTTCCTGTTGAAAACATCTTATACTCGGCCAAGAACTTGGCGGAATATCGTCTGAACATGGAAAGATCTTTGAGGATTTTATAATAGTGAAGTTCCTCTGAAACACCAGGCGCAAACCCCAGATAGTCCGTCAGAAAGGGGAGAGAGAGGGTTAGGTTCTGGTTAAGAAATGCGAATGCTTCGGACAGGCTGAACGATGTGGCCAGGTCTTTCTTTACAATCGAGAGATCGGGTGAGGTAAAAACAGCGGACAGACCATGTCCAAATTCATGCCACAGGGTTTCCAGGTCAATCCATCCACCCTCCGGATTCATCAAGATGTAGACCTCTTCCGGCACCTGGAGAACAAAACTCATCGCCTGGGCGCTTTTTCCTTTGTCCCGTCCGATTTCCAGGTTGAGTCCGGGTGTGTCTTCAATGTTAATCCCCCAGCACTCAAAAAAAGATGTCAACGCCGCTACAGGTTTCTCGGGGAAGAGGGTGTCCAGATGGCTTAATCCCAGGATATTAATGGCATCGAATCGGGTGAGATCCTTTAACGGACGTCCGAATCGCTCCCTGCACCAGCGCTCCATCGCCGGAAAATAAAGGTCATCACTCTCTAAAAGGAGATTCTCCAGAAATTGATAATAATAGTGGTAATCAAGACCTTTTTTTTCATGGCAATAGTCTAAGTAGTTTTCAAACCCCAGTTCACCCGCGAGGATCTCCAGAAGAATATTCCAATAATTCAAGGCAAAGGGGGTCAGGAATTTACAGAGAGGACCGGTTTCCCTTTGCAGTGTCTGCCGTTTCTCGTAGGTGCTGTACTTTTGACACCACGGGATGATATCTTTGAAATAGATTCTCTTTTCATCCACATGAGCCGAGGCACCCTTCATCCAGGTGCGCATTTCCGTCTCATGGGGGAGAAGGGCGCGTTGCAGGTAATGATCAATCAGGGCGTGTTTCAGCCGGATTTTCTCAGACCCTTCATCAAGGTCGTCGATATTCTTTAAGGTCTCCAGGCTGATGAAATCCTCATATGTGTCATAGAACTGGTAAAGCTTAAAGGGGGCCTCGTCTCCCTTCCACATGGCAAGGGCCTGCAGGGTCCACCGGTAATTGAGGTGGTGAAGGGTATTTTCGATGTGAGATAAACTTAGGGTCTTGTCCACTGAGTGTCCTGAGGCTAAGCCTTAAACCGAAGGGTTGATCTCGGATAGAGTTAACGACCATCAGAAGTCGCAGATGTTATTAGCAGGGTAAAACAGGTGGGGATTTCTTATGGTCTCTTTAGAGCAGCAATAAATACAAACCGCAAAAGGCAAAACGTCATCAGCCCAATATTATTATGGTGCCGAAGGCGGGACTTGAACCCGCACGGGCGTGGCCCACTACCCCCTCAAGATAGCGTGTCTACCAATTTCCACCACTTCGGCAAGTCTCTCCCTATCACTGCTTATCCTGGGTTCCGCCGGTTTTCGCCGGCGCAGCACCTGTTTCTGCCGCCGGAGGCTGTGAGGGATTAACATCCTCCATGATGGAGGAAGGGCCTCCTCTCCCGAAGAAAAAGGAAAGACCCAGAGAAGTCAGCATAAATACTACAGCTATTACCGTCGTCACCTTATGGAGAAAGGTTGTTGCGCCAGCGCTCCCGAAAACAGTCTGGCTGGAACCTCCAAAGGCCGCCCCCATGCCAGCTCCTTTACCCTTCTGGAGGAGGACGATCAGGATTAAAGCGACACATACACAGACGTGAAGAATAATTATAATAGGTACCATTTAAAGGCCTCTTTCTGTCAATTGAACAGGATTTGGTAACACCAATCGAGACCTTTGCAAAACGCCCCCTTTTGGCCAATCTCAGCGCCTGCCCCGTAGCTCCGGAAGATGGTACTGGGGTCAGACTCAAATTTCAATCCTCGAAATATTCAATATATTCCTGTGGTTGAAATTTTCACCTTCCTTGACCTTGACCAAAATTGAGCATTTTTCAAAGGTCTCCAATCCTATTATTTAAACCAATATGAATTAATTTGCAATAAAAAAGTGTTTCAATCATCCTTCTTTATAACGGGCGATCTGAACAAATGAATCTCCTTTAAGGCTCGCCCCACCGACTAAGGCCCCATCGATATCCGGCTGTGACATGAGTTCGGCAATGTTTTCGGGTTTTACGCTGCCACCGTATAGGATTCGTACCAGGGCCGCTGTCCCTGTATTGAAGTTGTTCTCGATCCACTGTCGAATAAAACGGTGAACTTCCTCCGCCTGATCGGGCGTTGCAGTACGGCCTGTTCCGATTGCCCAAACCGGCTCATAGGCCAGAATAGTGGAGGGACGCATCAGTTCGTCTGCCCTGAAGTTTTGGAATGAAAGATCCAATTGTTCCTTAATCACCGCGAAGGTCTGGCCGGCCTCTCTCTGTTCAAGTGTTTCCCCAACACACAAAATTGGAATTAGACTCAGGAAAGATGCGGCCCTGACTTTAAGGTCAATCATCTCGCTCGTTTCTTTAAATATAATGCGCCTTTCGGAATGGCCTAAGATGACATGGGTGCATGTTGCCTCCTGAAGCATCCTTCCGGATATCTCCCCCGTGTAAGCCCCGCTCATCTCCCAATGCATATTTTGCCCCGCCAGAAAGATCCGGGAGTTCCCCATGGCCTGTCTGACGTGGGCGAGGTGGGTGAATGGAGGGGCTACTAAAATATCCACCCCCTCAAGGCCTTCTATTCCTTCAGCGATACTCTTTATAAGATTTTCTGCCTGAGTATAGCTCAGATTCATCTTCCAATTGCCGGCAATCATCGGTTTTCTTTCAAGCATTTGTCAGCGCACTCCAAGAATCAATAAATCTTATAAAAAGTCATCACTTAAGTATTGCCGGCCATGTGAAGGGCCAGATCTACCATCCGGTTGGAATAGCCGAATTCGTTATCATACCAGGCCAGGATCTTAACCATATCACCGATGGCCATGGTGCATGGCCCGTCTATGGTAGACGAAACCGCTGTGCCGTTAAAATCAATAGAAACAAGGGGCTCTTCGCTGAAGGCCAGGATCCCTTTGAGATAGGTCCCGGCAGCCTCTTTCATGGTATCGTTGATTTCAGTGGCGGTCGCGGGTTTCTTCAACTGAGCGACAAGGTCCACTAACGAGACGTTAGGGGTGGGCACCCGGATGGCCATTCCGTTTAATTTGCCTTCCAGTTGTGGTAGGACCAGAGCGACGGCCTTTGCCGCCCCGGTCGTGGTTGGTATCATGGAAAGCGCTGCGGCCCTCGCCCTTCTCAGATCTTTGTGCGGGAAATCCAGGAGCCGCTGGTCACCGGTGTAAGAATGCGTCGTGGTCATCAGTCCCTTTTCAATCCCAAAATGATCCAGGAGGACCTTGCAGGGGGGAGCAAGGCAGTTGGTTGTGCAGGAGGCGTTGGAAACGATATGATGTTTCCTGGCATCGTATTCATCCTGGTTGACCCCCATAACCACCGTCAGATCAGGCCCCTTGGCCGGTGCGGATATAATCACCTTTTTGGCCCCGGCCTTTAAATGCCCCGAAGCCTTCTCCCTGTCTCTGAAAAGGCCGGTGCACTCAAATACCGTTTCAATACCGAGATTCCCCCAGGGTAGATTTGAGGGGTCCCTTTCAGTGAATATCTCGATCTCTTTCCCGTTGACAATGAGGGAATTATCCGTGCTCGAAATTTCAGCGCCAAGAACTCCATGCACAGAGTCATATTTTAACAGATGGGCCAGAGTTGGAGGGTCGGTGAGATCATTTATGGCCACAAATTCAATTGCGGGATTGTTGATACCGGCCCTGAAAACCATCCTTCCGATTCTGCCAAAACCGTTTACAGCCACTCTTAAAGACATCTTCCACCTCCTTATCCCTGTGTCTTGATACTGGGTTCGATAATCAATCAGTAGCCTAATGAAACCTTCTACCTGCAGCGTTTTACTGACTTTAACTTACTTCGGTCCCTTTGACAGTATCTTCTCAATATCCCGCGGATAAAACCTTAACAGGTAAAGTCCTGTTGGGAATTTGGGCGTCAGCCTTTTATACTGCCACTGAATATTGAAGAGTTACCTTTGACAGGCACAGACATGATAATAGCATCTTCATGCGTGTCGTCGTAATAATGCGGCCTGCGGCCCACCTCCTTGAAACCCGCCTTTTCATATAGAGACCTCGCCGCAAGGTTTGAAGGCCTAACCTCTAACCATGCTGTTTGAGCCCCCGTAAATATTGAGACTTCAAACATTTTGGACAAGAGACGATACCCAATGCCCTTCCCGCGCCATTCGCGATGAACAGCTACATTCATCAAATGGGTCTCGCCGGCAAAAATCCAAAAGCAGATATATCCTGCCAGGACCTGATCGACTGAGAGGGTCCAGAGGTGAGAGATCAATCTCTCGATCTCCCTTGAAAAGGAGTTCAAGTCCCAGGGAGACGGGAACGAGCAGTTTTCAATAAAAAGGATATCAGCCTGAAATTTCGGAAAATTTTCCTCGGTTACGTTAACGAGGGAGATCATGCGGTCTTAAGTAATTTCCCGGCTAAAGTGATGCTCCGTTTGCCTGCCTGCTGGGCCCTTTCACCTAGTTCATTTAATGTCAGGTTATCCCGGTCTTTGGCAACGGCAATAACCATCGGGAGGTTAACCCCTGTCAATACCTCGAGCGTCTCGTCATTTAGAAAGGATAGGCTTAGATTGGAAGGAGTTCCGCCAAACATATCGGTAAGCACAAGGACCCCTTGCCCCTGGTTCAGTGCACGTATCTTTTCGGAAATCTCCTTCAGTATCTCCTCGCTTTCGGTTGTCTGCGTGATGGCAATGGAATCGGCTGCCTCCAGCCGTCCCACAATCAGTTCAGCGGCGTTCAGGAATTCCTTTCCCAGGTTACAGTGGGAGATGATTAGCAGTCCGATCATTGGCTCAAACCTCGTTACGTGTTTGGATGCTCTTCGGATGGGAGCTCGATTCATCCTGCAGGGACAGCTAAGGGCTCGCCCTAAGATTCTCTGTCAGATTGAATAATCGTTTGGTAAAGCTCCTCTTTAGTCTGAGCACGCATCAACTCTTTCCGGAAAGCGCTGTTTTTCAAAATCCTTGCGATCTTGGTCAGGACCTGTAGGTGTACACCGGATGAATTCTCGGGGGCCAAGAGCAGGAAGAAGAGATAAGCAGGCTGTCCATCCATGGAGTCAAAATCAAGCCCTTCCTTACTCTTTCCGAATGATACAATGGGACGTCCTACACAGTTCAGCTTACCGTGGGGAATGGCAACACCATCGCCTATTCCTGTGCTTCCAAGGTGTTCTCTCTCGACAAGGACCTTGACAAGCGTTCCTTTGTCTATATTCGGATCATGCTTGGAGATTACTTCAGCCAATTCTCCTAAGACGCCTTTCTTATCTTTAGCCTTGAGCTCAGGTATAATATTATCTATTGTGATGATTTCAGAAAGCTTCATTCCATAAACCAGCCAATTTAGATGCCCACTTCCAATCCGCAGGCCCTCCTGCCCGGAGAGAAAAAGGCCTTTCCGGATGGAAACTAATTAGAGGGCTCGATGAGCCCGAGATTGCCGTCGCTTCGCTTGTAGATAACGTTGATTTCCCTTGATTTGGCATTTCTAAAAACCAGGAAGTCCTGTTTCATCAAGTTAAGCTGCATCGCTGCCTCTTCCGGGTCCATTGGTTTGGCAAACATTTCTTCGACTTCGATCGTGGGCTCATCATGAGCCATTGCGACGGCGTAATTTACCTCTTCGTTCAAAGTATCAGCTTCACCTTTTGCGCCTTCCTGCCGATGGTTTCTGATCTTGGAGATATGTTTCTTGACCCGGTTTTCGACCTTGTCCATAACCTGGTCAATAGCCGAGTACATATCACCGGTTTCTTCAACTGCTTTTATCGGTGTTCCGTTTAGACTGAGGGTTACATCTGCTATATGTCTGAATTTTTCAACGGTCAATACAATGTTGGCTTCCAAGGGAGTGTCCAGGTATTTCTTAATCTTAGACACCTTCTCTTCAGCGTAGGCCTTAAGGCTCTCTATAGGTTCAATGTGTCTGAATGTTACCGTAATATCCATAAAGGTTCCTCCGGGTGGTAAGTGTAAAGCGCCAAATAACTTTATGTTAAAGGTTTGCCCCGTTAGAAAACCCTGTAACTATAGCGAAGATCATATGAAAAATAAACTCCTATTCCCTTAAAAACAACAAGCACCGATGCTCAAGCTTCTTACGGGGGGTTACTGTAACAGAAAATCCTTCCTCTTCCGCGACGGCAAGATACCCATTGATTCTCTGTATTTTGCAACTGTACGACGGGCAATATTTATGTTAAGTCGCTTCATCATTTTTTCAATCTCTTTATCGCTGTAGGGCTTTGCTTTGTCTTCGTTCTTGATGACTTTTCGAATCTGTTCTTTCACACTTTCAGACGCAAGGGCTTCCCCGTCAAGCCTGCTGATGGAACTATTAAAAAAGAACTTTAGCTCAAAAAGACCCTGAGGCGTATAAACATATTTGTTTGTGGTAACCCTGCTAACAGTGGACTCGTGCATCTCAATATCTTCAGCCACGTTACGAAGAACGAGGGGTTTGAGATGCGTGATACCTTTATCAAGAAATTCTCTTTGAAAGCGGACAATACTCTCTGTGACTCGAAACAGGGTCCGTTGACGCTGATGAATACTCTTTATCAACCAGGCCGCAGATCTCAGCTTTTCCTGGATGTATGCCTTTGTGTCCTCTGATAAAGGGGATTTATTCTGCAAAATCCTCTTATAATAAGCATTGATCCTCAACTTGGGCAGTCCATCCTCATTTTGGACTATTTCATAATCATCACCCACTTTCAAAACATAAATATCGGGAGTTATGTAGATGGTCTCATCGTTTGAGTAAACCCTGCCGGGTCTCGGATCCAATCCCTGAATCAGCGATACCGCCGAAATGACATCCTGAATGGGCAATGAAAGGCTGCTCGCAATCTTATCATACTTCTTTTCTTCCAGGGCCTTTAGGTGATCCAGAATCATCTTTTCAACGATGGTGCCCCCGAGATTTAGGAATCTGGTCTGAATGAGCAGACATTCCTGGAGGTCTCGGGCTGCCACTCCCACTGGATCAAAGTTCTGAATCAATTGGAGGGTCTCCAGCACTTTTTCAAAAGGATGCCCGGTAGCCTGTGATATCTCTTCCAGGGGGATGTCCAGATATCCGTCCTCATCCAGATTTCCGATGATGTGAACCCCAATCTCTTTTTGTTTCTCATCTACGTTGCTCATGTTGAGCTGCCAGATAAGGTGCGTCGAGAGATTCGTCTTGGTGTCGGTGATATTTTCAAAGGTTGGGGTATCCCTTTCCTCGTACCGGGTTTCAGCCCAGCCGGTATTATATTCTGTAATATAGGCCTCCCAGTCAACGTCATCACGGATCCGCTCCTCAACCTTCACTTCGGGTAGCTCGGGCGGTTCTTGGCCTGACGTCTCTTCCCTCTCATCTTCCCCTTCATCCTGTTCAACTTCCCCGGTCGTAAGTTCATCTAATAAAGGGTTTTCGTCAATTTCCTGGGAAATGGTCTCAAGGAGTTCAAGCCTTGACAGCTGCAGGAGTTTAATTGCCTGCTGCAACTGGGGGGTCATCACAAGATGCTGGGATAGGCCCAATGATTGTCTTAATTCTAACGCCATAACGAACCGGGTGGTACAGGTAAACTCATAGATTAAAGTTGTCTCCTAAATAAACGCTCCGGGCAATTTTGCTCTGTACGATATTTTGAGGTGGTCCCTCTTCAATAATTCTCCCCTGGTTTATAATATATGCGGTATCACATGCGCTTAATGTCTCCCTGACGTTGTGATCAGAGATGATGATCCCTATGCCCCGTTCTTTTAACTGTCTGATAATCTGCTGGATGTCATTTATGGCAAGTGGATCAATTCCTGCAAAAGGTTCATCTAACAGCATAAATCTTGGATTCGTAATGAGTGCCCTGGTTATTTCTAACCTTCGCCGTTCTCCACCAGAAAGGGACATGGCCTTCTGTTTGGCTAAATGGAGAATACCAAGTTCCGTTAAGGCCTTCTCAAGACGCACATTCCTTTCATGGGCAGGGACTTTTAACACTTCTAAAATTGCAAGCAGATTCTGCTCAACAGTCAATTTCCTGAATACGGATGGTTCCTGGGCCAGATAGCTAATCCCTCTCCTGGCCCTGAGATACATGGGATCACGGGTGATATCTTTGCCGTCTAAAAAGACCATTCCCTCATCAGGATGCGCAAGACCCACCACCATATAGAAAGTGGTTGTTTTGCCAGCCCCGTTCGGGCCCAGAAGACCGACGATCTCCTGCCGTTTAACCACTATGTTGACCCGATCGACAACCCGTTTTCCACTATAGATCTTGACCAGGCCTTCTGCTTGAAGGATATCATTCGCCACGGTCAAAGGCCCTGTTGCTTCTTTTGCTTGGAAAAGATGACGGCCCTCACCTTCTTATCCCCTGAGCTTTCCACAACACTTCGATCCTCTTTCAGAAAAAGCGTGATTCGATCACCTTCCACCGAATTATCCCCCTGTTTAACAACCGGTTGCCCCGTGAGGACCAGCTTTTCATCCCGCTGATAATACACGGCCTTTTTTCCGGTGGCGACTCCGCCTTCGCTGCGAACGATTTTAACGTCTCCTGTGGCAACGATCTTGTCTATTCTGGTTCCTTCGTCCGCACCCTTGTTTTTGTCAGCCTGCTTCTCATAATAGACTACCATCTGCTGGCAGTACACGGTAAAATCTTCTCTCTTGGCTTCAACGTCACCCGTAAAAGTGACCGTCATATTCTTGTTATCCGCTTCCAACGCTTTGGAATTAATAACTATCGGCATTGGGCTGCTTTCTCCCGGTTTTTTTTCCGGGCTTGCTGGTTGAGCGGGAGCGGACCAGAAGGTCAGCGACAGTAGCATCGCAAAAAATAGAAAAAAAGGATATGTCACGATTCTCATGGGCTTGCAGGTTCCTTGTTTATGGTGGTAGTAACATTTGAGAGTATCTTGAATTGTTCCTTTTCCAGGTCTGCAAAGAGTCCCGTCCCTTTCACGATAAAAAACGGGCCAAATATTTCAACCGGTTTTTCTGTACTCAAAAGCCCAAGCTTTTCCGAGACAAGCATGTAATCCGTAAGAATTTTGTACTGCTTGCCGTAAAGCCCCTCCAAATTTCCCCAGAGCTCGATCCTTCCGGAATCCTGGAAATAATTCCCCCTTTTTCCACTGACTTTGATCCGGGGCCTCCCCTCAGATTCAACCTTCAGGTTAAAATCGTAAAACCTTATCGTTTTCTTATCTCCGGAAAACCGGACCTCTTCAGCGTCCAGGATCCATTTTATCTTCTCATCGGGGTCGTCATGACGATAGTGAATATCCTTGAGCGCAAGCCCCTCGCCTGAGACAACACCTTTTAAAAGGGCCGTTGTTTTAGCAAGCTCCTTCCCAGATTTGGCAAGGTAAAAGGCGACCAAAAGCAGCAACGCCCCCAATCCTAAGAGGGGCCAATGTCTCTTGAAAAGGGCTTTCATCGAAATTTCATTATATCAATCCGCGCTTTGTTCTGTAAAGCCAATTCTGGGCCAGGCCCCCTGGCTCTTTAGTAGCAATTCACACGCCTCCCTTACCGCCCCGTACCCCCCCTTTTTCCTGGTAACAAAATCAGCTTCTTCACGGACCTCTTTCACGGCATCAGCAACGGCTATTCGGAGACCTGCTTCCACAAACATGGACAGATCAGGAAGATCATCCCCAATGCAGCATACCTCCAATTTCACGAGCCCTTTTTTATCAATCAAGCGCCTGCAAACTTCCCTCTTATCTGTGACTCCCTGGCATACTTCCTTAATGCCCAGTTCCCTGGCCCTGTGCGCTACTACTATTGATTGCCGGCCTGTAATGATAACAACCTCTATCCCCGCAGACATAAGCATCTTTAATCCGAAGCCATCTTTTACATTAAACGATTTGACCTCTTCTCCTCTTTCGTTCATGGTGATACGCCCGTTTGTCAAAACACCATCAACGTCAAGTATTAACAGCTTGATTTTAGCAGCCTTTTCTTTTATCAAATCCTCTACTTTCACGAATCGATTCCTTTCCTGACACACTTTCCGGCTTGTCCCGCCTGAGATATGGCGTGACGGTAGATCTGACGCAGGAGACTTTGACTGGAAGGTCAACCTTGTGAAGAAGATGATGGAAATCAGGATCTTATCAGGCTGTGTATATCCCTGAGCATGCGTACCAACGGCTCAACTTCATGAAGCGGCAGTGAATTGGGCCCGTCACACAGGGCTGAATCCGGGTCAGGATGTACCTCAATAAAAACCCCGTCTGCGCCTGCCGCTACTGCGGCTTTGGAAAGATGGCTGACAAACTCCCTCTGGCCTCCTGAACTGGTTTTCTCTCCACCGGGAAGTTGTACGCTGTGAGTGGCGTCAAATACAACGGGGAAACCGAATTCCTTCATGATGGGGATCGACCGCATATCAACCACCAGATTGTTGTAACCAAAAAAGGTCCCCCGCTCAGTAATAATTATGCTTCGATTGCCGGTGGAAGTTACTTTCGCAATCGTCGGACCCATCTCACGGGGAGAAAGAAACTGTCCTTTCTTGATGTTAATGGGTAAACCCGGCCGGGCGGCAGCCAAGATCAAATCGGTTTGTCTGCACAAAAATGCGGGGATCTGAATCACGTCAAGGACCGTCGCCGCCCTATCTATTTCATGGATCCGGTGAACATCAGAAAGGACCGGCAATCCGGTCATCTCTTTGACTTCCCGAATTATTTCAAGTCCTTTTTCCAGGCCGGGCCCCCTGAAAGAATTCAAAGAGGTCCGGTTGGCTTTATCATAGGACGCCTTAAAGATGGTCGGAATCCTTAACTTCTCACTTATTTCCCTTAAGAAACTGGCAATTCTCAGAGTGGATGCCTCATCCTCAATCACGCAAGGACCTGCAATCAAGAAGAAGGGACTATCTGTGTCAATAGTCAAATGACCGATTTTGATTTTATGCTCCATGTTCAAGACCTTATGAGAAACCGGAAACTGGGAACGTGAGACCGTACAAACTCATCCCTGTGAACAAAGGTGCCGATCTTTATTTTGAAGCCTATAGCATGGCGGGTTGAAAGTCAAGAAACGTGAACCCGGTCTGTTGCAGGGCGGTTTAAAAACTTTTGCTTGTCACGGAGGCCGATAAACCGTATCATGCAACGTTTCAGGCGTTTAAAAAGGCGCATCTACAATAAATAGAGGCAAAGGCCCGGAACTCAGTGCCTCGAGCGCTTTTGTTTACCCCGCCTGCCCTGTGGAATACGAAGTCCATTCCTCTGGGGTAGGTCCGGGAGATCGTACTGGGGCGTGAGACCCCTTATGAGACCTTTGATTTATTCACTTTAGGTAACTGCGGGAGGTGAAACAGGGATGGCGAAAAAGAGGTTTTCCAGGACAATCGATGAAATAAATCAAAAGATCAAAAAAGGGAATGTCGTGGTGGTTACTGCCAGCGAAATGACGGACATTGTCAAGAAAAAGGGCCCTGAAAAAGCAGCCCGTGAAATTGATGTGGTCACAACCGGGACCTTCTCTCCCATGTGTTCGTCCGGGTCCTTTATTAACTTTGGGCATACCAAACCCGGCATCAAGGCGTCCCGGGTGTGGCTGAATGATGTTCCCGCATATGCCGGTATTGCAGCCGTTGACGTCTATATCGGGGCCACTGAGCCGGCTGAAGACGATCCTTTGAATGGAGTGCATCCAGGGCAGTTCAAGTATGGCGGCGGGCATGTTATCCAGGATTTGGTGGCGGGGAAGCGCGTGGAGCTGAGGGCCACCGCCTACGGAACCGACTGTTATCCAAGACGTGATCTCAAAAAGAAGGTTTCCCTTGAGGATCTCCCTAATGCCATACTGCTGAACCCCAGGAACGCTTATCAAAATTATAATTGCGCCGTTAATCTAACGAACAAGACCATATATACATACATGGGGGTATTAAAGCCAAATGCGGGGAATGCCAATTATGCTACCGCGGGGCAGTTGAGCCCCCTCTTTAATGATCCCTACTATCTGACAATCGGTGTGGGCACAAGGATCTTTCTTGGAGGAGCAAAGGGTCATGTCATAGGCCCCGGGACGCAGCACAATCCTCATGTCAAGAGGGGTGAGAACGGTGTCCCATTGAGCCCTGCGGGCACACTTATGGTTATGGGGGATCTGAAACAGATGGACCCCAAGTGGGTGGTTGGTGTCAGCATGCTTGGCTACGGCTGTTCTCTTGCAGTGGGTGTAGGCATCCCAATTCCTATCATCAACTCTGAAATGGCCCGTTTTACAGGTATTGCCGATGAAGAGATTTACACCCAGATAATCGACTATGGCAACGATTATCCAAAGGGAGAGGCAGTCAGCCTGGGGCAGGTAAGCTATGGGGAGTTGAAAAGCGGTACGATCAGTCTTAACGGCCATGAGATCGCGGCAATCCCCGTGTCTTCATATGTAAGGGCCCTTGAGATTGCAAACATACTGAAGGACTGGATAGAAAAGGGTGAATTCCTGCTCACACAACCCCAGGAGATGCTGCCTACTGTCAGATAAAAAGACCGCCCGTCCAGTAAACACGGGTGGCAAGCTTTGCCAATAAAAAAGGACTTACCAATGTTGGCTAAGTCCTTGATTTTATTGGAGGCGGCAATCGGATTCGAACCGATGAATAACGGTTTTGCAGACCGCTGCCTTAGCCTCTTGGCTATGCCGCCTTTTATGGAGCGGGAAACGGGACTTGAACCCGCGACAATCACGTTGGCAACGTGAGGCTCTACCAACTGAGCTATTCCCGCATATTTTCTATTTTACAACACAGAGATGCTTTGTCAATAAAAAATCCAATGATTTTGCAGTCCGGCTACAGCAGGCTGCAGAAATCTTCACGCAAATCGCTATGTCTTGCCCGGGACAAAAACCTGGTAGAAATGTCTGAAATAGTCCCATCTTGACCACAGTGTCAGAATCAACGCCCCCCACAAGGAGAACTTGCCGGCATAACGATTCCCTCACTGACAGTGATGCCGCACAATTTCACGAGGCCATATTTGAACTTGACCCATACGCCCCGATTCCCTATACTTACGCCCGAAAAATATGCGCCTTGATTCGATTTGATCATGTGTTGAACCGCGTGGAGGAAAAGGATGTCTAAACTGTTTTGTGATGATGCGATAGATGAAATAGGGCGGAAAAAGGACAGGTGGGAAGGGGATGTGTACGACGCCGGGCGTGAACGATTAGGGAGTTTTAAGACCCTTTCCGGTCTTCCGATCGATCCCTTGTATACGCCTGGAGATGTGTCGGGACTTGACTACTCCCGCGATTTAGGTCTTCCAGGGGAGGAGCCTTTTGTTCGAGGGGTGTATCCCACCATGTACCGGGGCAGGACGTGGACCCTACGGCAGTTAGCCGGTTTTGGGCCCCCTGAAGAGACAAACAGGCGCTACAAGCTCCTTCTCGCGGAGGGTGCCACAGGGATAAACGGGGTCTTTGATTACCCGACACTCAGGGGGTACGATTCCATTGACCCGGAGTGCCGTGCGGATGTGGGTCGCGGGGGAGTTGCCATCGATACCCTGGATGACATGCGTCTGCTCTTTGATGGCATACCGGTCCAGGAGATCAGCACCTCACTGGTGACCTGCCAGCCGATCTGCAACATCAGCGTTCAGTCGATGTATTTTGCCAACGCCAGGTTAAGAGGCATCCCCTTAGACAGACTGACCGGGACAAGCCAGAACGACTTTCTCATGGAGACGGCCATCACAATCGCCCCTGAGGTCCTGCCTCCTCAGTTTTCCTTTAAATTGAGCTGTGATGCCATCGAATTTTGCACCAAGTATGTCCCGCGCTGGAACCCGGTGAGTTTTGCCGGCTACAACTACCGTGAATCCGGGTGTACTGCGGATCAGGAGGTGGCATTTGTCATTGCCAATGCCATTGCCTGTTCAGAGGAGCTGATAAAGAGGGGCTACGACGTGGACAGCTTTGCCCCCCGTCTGAGTTTCTTTCTTTCGGCCCACAGCGATTTTTTTGAAGAAATTGCCAAGTACCGTGCAGCAAGAAGGGTTTGGAACCGGGTCATGAAGGAGCGTTTCGGTGCAAAGAACCTCCGCTCCCTGTCCTTCAGGTTTCACGTCCAGACGGCAGGTGTGGCCCTGACCGCCCAGCAGCCGCTCAACAACATCGCCCGGGCCGCATACCACGGACTTTCAGCGGTACTCGGAGGGGCCCAGTCCGTCCATATCGATGGATACGATGAGGCGCTCTGCACGCCCACCGAGCTCTCTGCACTTACCGCCCTGAGGACCAGCCAGATCCTTCAGTTAGAGACCCGGGTGACACACACCATCGATCCTTTGGGTGGATCCTATTTTGTGGAGTCCCTGACAAACCGGTTAGAGGAGAAGATCGGGGCAGTCTTGGAGGAGATCGACCGGATGGGCGGCCTTGTCAAGGCAACTGAAAACGGATGGATACACCGGGAGATTTCAAATGCCGCGTATGAATACCAGCGGGGAGTGGAGTCTGGCGAGATACCGATTGTGGGTGTGAATTTCAGCCGGCAAGAGGATGAGGAACTCCCCATCCAGCTCTTTGAGGTTCCCGAGACCCTCAGGATTCAGGAGGAAAGACTGGAAAAGATCAGGAAAGAGCGGGATGCATCTCAGGTGGAGCGCGCTCTGGGCGAGATTGCCCGTTGTTGCGATGAAGATAGAAATCTGATGGAAGTAATTGTTAAGTCCGTGAAGACGTTTGTCACTGAGGGAGAGATATCTCGGACCATCAAAGGGTGTTACGGCACATGGGATATGCCCCTCTTCTGATTCTCGATACTGGAT
>JACKQG010001011.1_pt1 | contig 39600 bp, 36 predicted proteins | sample 8237621 | NCBI WGS metagenome assembly JACKQG01 (sample SAMN15677084, study PRJNA649215) | marine metagenome | biome: marine; feature: Black Sea; material: saline water; isolation source: suspended particulate matter (SPM) from the Black Sea western gyre | collected 2013-06-09/2013-06-10 | depth... | reverse complement strand
ATTATGGGTTTGGCAGTGTCCCATCCTGATTTTTCCAGGAAAATAGCAACATTGTCTTCGTCTTTCTTGTCAGTATAAAGAGTAAAATCGCTCTGGATCGCTGGGCACTTTAAAAAATCACAAAACAGGAGGTTCTTGTCTACAGCATGTTCAACTGACTCTGGTACAGTAATTTTGTGATGCTGAAATAAAGGATTCAGCTCCTTTGCATCACCAAAACCGACTCTGATTCCACCGGGATTTGTCAGTGCGAGCATTGCCGATCGAATTGAAGCATGCAAATCAAGAATTACATCATAAGAATTTAACCGAAACTGCCTCCTGAGTTTTCTCAGATAGGTGAAAGACGCCTTGGCTGCGTGCAGGAATGCCAACCTGCCGGCATGGGGATCACTTGTTGAAGGGACTGCAATTGGAATAACTTCATCAACAGCAGGATCACGCTCAAGAAGACCCGCAAAGGGTTTCTGAACAATCCAGCCTATGGTGCATTCAGGATTGCAGCGCTTGATTGCATGGGCAACCGGCAGGGTATGAATCACATCACCAAGGGAGCTTTGCTTAATGATGAGTATCCGTTTATTGGAAATATCCACAGTTGATGAACTCGTAATTTAAATGAACACTATTGGAATCGAAGTACTTTCAGCGGGTAATATCGATATGCCTTATAACTTCCTCGGCTACTTCTTCCACTGAGATGTCGAGCATACAGCGGAAATGGCCCTTCGAGCATTCCTTTTTCAAACAGGGCTGACATGACATTTTTTTCTGTAATACCAGAGCATTTTCAGAAAATGGTCCGGTTGCCACCGCATCGGTGGACCCGAATATTGCCACTAAAGGCCGTTGCAGCGCAGCCGCGACGTGCATAAGGCCAGAATCATTGGTTACAAAAACATCACAGATGTCAATGAGCGACATGGCCCGGGCAAGAGTTGTTTTTCCAGCCATATTATCAATGATATCTTTATCATGGCCGGCAATGATATTACCTGTCTCAGTGTCAGCCTCAGTGCCGAAAACAACAAAATGGGCACCTGTCTTTTTATGAAGAAGAGCTGCAAGCTCACCATATCTTTCAGCTGGCCAGCATTTAGCAGGGCCATATGCTGCACCTGGATTTATTCCAATGACCAGGCCTGAATCCTTTTTCTTCTTATATTCAATGGCCCACTCTTTCTCATTTTCAGGAAGCTGCAGGAAAAGATCATTGGATCCGCATGTAAGACCCAGATCCTCTAGCATCTTCTGGTAATAATATACCTGATGAAGCTTTCTGGTCTCATCCCTGATTGTAATGCCATGGTTTAAAAACAGAGATCTGCCGTCCCTTCTATATCCTGCCCTGACAGGTATCCCTGCAAGAAACGCAATAAATGCAGCCTCAAAAGCATTTTGCAATAGAATGGCAGCATCAAAAGAACATTCTCGCAGTTCTTGGCTCAATCGGAGCATGCCCTTTATGCCGTGATGTTTTTTGGCCCTGTCATAAGAAAATATCTTATCCACATAAGGACTTGCTGAAAAAACATCTGTCATCCAGGGTAAAGCGAGCATGGTTATCTCCGCATCCGGAAAATTTTCCTTAATAGTCCTTACGGCAGGAGTGGTCATGATAGCATCACCAATCCAATTGGTAGAACGGATTAAAATTTTCTTTAATGGGAGTTTTTTCAGGTTTTTTGACATTTTTACCGGCAATAAAAACTTTATTCGATGGCCTCTCACAGAGGCGCAGAGTTCACAGAGTTTTTTTTCTGTGTCTATATAATATCTGTAAGAAGTTTCTTTTCATAATTTATTATGACTTCTTGGCATAGTGGTTTATTTGATTGTCATTGTTAACTGTTTGAAATGACGCCACTTGAATATTATGACTTGAAAAACAGCTCAACAAACAATTTTTTTTACCTTTTCGTAAGCTCCTATTTGAGTTACCTTCTTTACACTACTCTCACATTTATAACAACCGTGAAGCAATACGATCCAGACAAAAAGAGAACGCTATTAAAACGATAAAACAAAGAGATAGCAAGAAAACTTCACGCAAGACATCAACATAAATTCTTATGAGATTTCATTAAAAAACATGACAGAACAATCTACTTCACCAGCGAACTTTGTCCATCTTCACGTCCACACCCAGTACAGTCTCCTTGACGGTGCTATCCGGATTGATGACCTGCTCTCAAAATGTAAAGAATTTGGCATGACCAGCGTCGCTATCACTGACCATGGCGCCATGTATGGTGCCCTTGAATTTTACCTGAAAGCCAAAAAGGCTGGCATCAAACCTATAATAGGCTGCGAATTCTACATTGCCCCACATTCCCGATCCGACAAAAGCGCTAAAAGTTCAGGTAAAGCAGCTTATCATATCGTACTGCTGGCTATGAATTATGATGGCTATAAAAACCTGTTGAAATTAGCGTCCATTGCCCAGCTGCAGGGGTTTCATTACAAACCGAGAATTGACATGGAGGTCCTCAAGGCTCACAGCGATGGCCTTATCGCGATGACCGCCTGCCTCCATGGCGAAATACCATATCTCCTGGCCAAAGCAAACAACAAAGAACTCGCTATCAAAAAGGCCCGGGAGCTTCATGATATTTTCCCAGGCAGGTTATACCTTGAAATTCAGGAAAACGGTATCCCTGAGCAGGCCATTGCCAACAAAGGATTAAAAGAGCTCTCCAAAGAACTCGATATCCCTCTGGTTGCGACCAATGACTGCCATTACCTCAACCAGGAAGAATCCCAGGCCCACGAACTTCTTCTCTGTATACAAACAGGGAAAACCATAACAGATCCTAAAAGATTCCGATTCAGCACAGATCAACTGTACTTCAAATCCCCTGCCCAGATGTCCTCAGATTTTTCTGATTGCCCCGAGGCTCTTGAAACATCACTGAAAATTGCAGACCGATGTGACCTGAAACTAGAATTTGGCAATAATTATTTCCCTATTTTCCCAGTTCCAGATGGAGAAAACCTGGACTCTCTTTTTGAGAAAACTGCACGTCAGGGCTTTAAGGAACGCATTCAAAAGATCAGAGAAAAAGACCCATTTACCCCGGACCAGGAGAAAGTCTACAAAGCCAGACTGGACATGGAAATTGAGGTCATAAAAACCATGGGCTTTCCGGGTTACTTTCTTATCGTTGCAGACTTTATCACATGGGCCAAAGATCATTCAATCCCTGTAGGACCAGGGCGTGGATCAGGTGCAGGCAGCCTTGTTGCCTATTCTATGAAAATAACAGATATCGACCCGATTCCATACGGTCTTATCTTTGAACGTTTTCTTAATGTCGAAAGAATGTCAATGCCGGACTTTGACGTAGATTTCTGTCAGGAAAGACGCGGCGAAGTTATCAAGTATGTACACGACAAATATGGCGGAGACAGCCACGTCGCCCAGATTATCACCTATGGCTCAATGAAGGCTAAAGGCGTTATCCGCGATGTGGGCAGAGCTCTGGCCATGCCCTTTGGCGATGTGGACAGAATTGCCAAGCTTATTCCTGATGAACTTAAAATGACCATAAAAAAAGCCATCGATCAGGAGCCTCGGCTTAAAGATCTCCAGCAACGGGATGGAACAGTCAAAGAACTCCTCGGGATCGCTATGGTTCTTGAAGGGCTTCAGCGCCATACCTCCATCCACGCCGCCGGTGTCGTTATTTCCCCGGAACCAATGGTTGAATATCTCCCTGTCTGTAAAGGGCCAAAAGGTGAAGTCCTGACCCAGTACGACATGAAACATACCGAGAAGACAGGGCTTATCAAATTTGATTTCCTTGGCCTCAAAACCCTTACTGTTATTGACAGGGCATTGAAGCTCATAAACAGAGAGCTCAATCAACCGCTTGATATAGACACCATACCACTGAACGACCCCAAAACCTATGACATGCTCTGTAAAGGCGATGCCCTTGGGGTCTTTCAGCTTGAAAGTTCAGGCATGCGTGGTTTGCTCATGAAAATGAGACCCGAGGTATTTTCAGACCTCATCGCCCTTGTTGCCTTATACCGGCCTGGACCTCTTGACAGCGGCATGGTTGATGATTTCGTCGACACAAAGCATGGACGAAAAGTAGCCAAATACCTGTTGCCACAACTTGAGCCTATCTTAAAAGAGACCTATGGCGTCATTGTCTACCAGGAACAGGTTATGAAAATTGCCAATGTCCTCGCAGGCTATTCACTTGGCGATGCTGACAACCTGCGCCGGGCTATGGGCAAGAAGATCCCTGAAGTCATGGAAGAACAGCGTGAAAAATTCATGAAAGGAGCTGCTGAAAAGGATTTTCCTGCAGACAAAGCAAAAAAAATCTTTGATCTGATGGCAATGTTTGCAGGGTATGGTTTCAACAAATCCCATAGCGCCGCCTATGCCCTTATCGCGTATCAAACTGCATACCTCAAAGCACACTACCCTGCCCAGTTCATGGCTGCTCTCTTGTCATGCGATATGAATAATACAGATAAGGTTGTCCTGTATATCAGTGAATGCAAAGATCATGAAATTGATGTCCTTCCGCCGGACATCAATGAAAGCGATCGTGACTTTACCGTTATTAATGATCGAATCAGGTTTGGATTAGCTGCTGTAAAAAATGTTGGCGGCGCAGCTCTTGATTCAATTCTGGAGGAACAGGCCAAAGATGGTCCATATAAATCCCTGGGTGACTTCTGCAACCGGGTTGATTCCCGCAAAGTCAACCGCAGGGTCATTGAAAGCCTGATCAAAGCAGGAGCCTTTGATTCGTTCAAAACAAAAAGATCTCAGCTGATTGCCATTCTTGACCAGGCAATGGAACAGGCCCAGGCATCCCAGCGAGACAAAGAGAGCGGTCAGTTGTCGCTGTTCTCTCTTATGCCTGAAGAAACAAGAGCAAAATCCACGACCATTCCGATGCCAGATATTCCAGAGTGGAGCAAAAAAGAAAGACTGCTCTACGAAAAAGAAACTGTTGGCTTTTATATCACAGGACATCCTCTTGATGAGTACCGCGAAGAACTTGAACAGGTGGTACATTCTCCAATAATGGAATTGAATGAATGTTCGGATAGTACAGCAGTAAGAATTGGCGGCCTTATCAAGACCATAAAACATCTTAAAAGCAAAAAAGGTGACTCCATGGCGTTTTTAACCCTGGAGGACACTACAGGAACTGTGGAAGTAATAGCATTCCCCACAATTTTTGCCATCTGCTCACATCTTCTACAGGAAGATAACCCTCTTATCATCCAGGGGGTCATGCAGAAAGAGGAAGAAGGAAACATAAAAATTCTTGCAGACCAGATTGATTCCCTGAAAGATGCCTGGGTAAAGTACACAACAAGTGCCAGGATTCAACTCATGTCAGACCAGGTAAGCCGCCCCAAGCTTGAAGCTGTTAAAAAAATCCTCCACCAGAACCATGGCCCCTGCCCAATATCTTTCACACTCCATTTTGACCAGAGGGGGGAAGCCGACATTGATATTCCGGAAGATTTAACGATTAACCCGTGCAAGGAGTTCTCGGATTATATTGAAACAACGATGGGGTATGGAGCGGTGAGCTATAACATGCAGAAGCCAGAAATAGAAAGCAGACAGAGTCGAAAACCAATGAGGAATTAAAAATTAGAAATTACGAATAAATAGAAAAAAACCAACAATTCCTAATTCATAATTCGTAATTTCTAATTAATCTCATCCCCTTCTTTTCAGAGTCGGTCGATTAGCCAGGATAAGCTTTAGCCAGTCGAATCCGAAGGCAAGCAGGGCCTCATCGTCTGTCTCTATTGACCGAATCCGTGATTTGGCCATTTTGAACTGAGCCAGAAGGTTGTGATGATTGACGTAATCCCTGAAGCCGTCGATATTATAACAGATCATAAAAGCGAGCTTCTGCATGGGGCCGGCAGCCCCTTCCCCGGACCATGGATTTGCAGCAAACAATGTATCCATTTCTGTCCACTGTTCAGCCATGGAATTGTGAAAAAGGAGTTTTTGATCCCTTAACCATTCTTTGACCGACAACTCTCTGGTTTCGCCATGGCCCTTACAATAGTCATGACTGGTCAGGAAATAAAACTCTTCAGCCCTTCCCCTTTCCGGAGAACGGTCTACTGCTCTCTCAAGTGGATACATCCGGCATGCCGAGGGCCTGTTTTCATATACAGAACACCCCTGCTCACAAAGAAAGGGACAGGCGTTTTCTGCATTCATTTTCATCATTACTGACGGAAAGTAAGGATTATCACCTTTTACTACCCGGCAATATTTTCCAAGAAATTCGTCTGACCTGACCTGAAGCTTATTTTTCAACTGGAGAATATCGTATGGATACAGAAGCATATCAACATTACGGCAACAGGTCATATAACAGGGTAAACCTGCGTGGCACTCGAATGTAAATTTTGAACTTCCCAGAGGCACCATTCCTTCAGGGAATTTTTTTTCAGTTGTCATGTGTCTATTACGTTTTAAATTGACGATTTTAGAGGATATGCAACGAAATCCAATACCATCTGGTTACAAATTAATCAAGTAGATGACATTTATCATCCATATCGCATTGTATACACTATGTATTCTTATCTTTAATTTCCAGGGTCTAAGCCATGCTGCTTCGCATCTTGACACTACAGCATGGGTTATACGATGGGATATTGATTCCCCGTCGGAAATAAAAGATATCTGCAGGGAAGCAAAGAATAATTTTGATCATCTCCTTGTACAGGTGAGAGGAAGAGCCGATTCCTATTATGAAAGTGACATTGCCCCCAGATCAGAAGATCTGAAAAACCAACCTGCTGATTTTGACCCACTGGCAACAGTTCTTGACCAGTGCAGTTCTCATTCAATCCAAGCCTGGCTCAATGTCTTTTACCTGTGGACAGGGGAAACCCTGCCGGAAGACCCCCTGCATCCAGCACAACAGGAAAACAACTGGATACTTCAGGACAATAATGACAGATCCGTCTCTGAATATTCCCCGCTTGAGCTCGCTCAGGGCTGGATAGAAGGTATTTATGCCGATCCTTCTTCTCCTGCCTATCGCAGCTATTTCCTCACAATTGTTCAGGAGTTGATCGAGAAATATAATATCATGGGAATTCACCTGGATTTCATTCGATATCCTGGCCTCTCGTATGGTTACGGCACCGATTTATCTCAAAGATACATGGAACAATGGGGTTTCGACCCGGGCTGGCTTCCTGACACTCTCTCTCACAATGATATTATGTCATGGATCGACGGCACCATGAAAAAAGAAGATCAGATACTTACCACCGGAACAATGATCTGGGCTGCAATGCGTGCCGCTGAAGTAACGGAAATGGTAAGAGGTATGCGCAATACTCTTAACAAGAAAGATCGGAATATCATTTTATCCGCCGCAATTTTCCCGGATATGCTTTCAGCATTTATTACAAAAGGCCAAGACTGGCATGGATGGTCCGGCGAAGGTCTTGTCGACCAGCTTTACCCCATGGCCTATTTTGGTGAAAAAGAGAGGGTCAGCAGGCAGTTATGGAATGTGGCTTCAGTAATTGATAAAACAGGCATATCAATTCATGCCGGCCTCGGGGCATATATAAAAACCTCTGAAGATATTAAAGAGGAGAGCCATTCTATTTCCGGACTTCCCTTCGATGGAATATCACTATTCAGCCTGGGACACCTTCTCAATAAAAAGGACCGAAGCAAGCCATACATTCAAGCTCTCTCTGAATTCAAACAACCTGCACAAGCTATTTCATTTTCGAGTCCCTCCTCCAACATTTCAAGAGATCAAACCGAGGAGACTGAAATTATTTCTGCCCTTCGGTCACTTAATGGAAGCAGCAATAATTCAGATGAGAAATACCAGCACATCATCTGGACAAGAAAAAAGGAATTTATTGAAGCCAGCAGGACATTTATTCCTAAAAGCATACAAATCATCAAAGGAAATAATTCTATATCTCTGCCATGGGTTGATCTACGTGGAATTTTCCGCTTCGTGCACATTTACGATTCACTGGAAAAATCAGTAACACAAAGGGAAAACTGTGAGAAAGCAAGAGAGATGATAGTTAAAGGAAAAAATCCAGTCACAGTAGCCAAACAACATTCACAGACAGGATCGCGGCAATTTGGGGCTCAACTTCCACGCCATTATCTTTCTCCAGATAAAAACCTGGACAATATACTTGGCAAACTCAAGGTGGGAGAAATAAGTGAGGTTATAAAACAGGACGATGGCTTCTGGGCCTATCAGCTAATGGAAAAAGGAATAAATAAACCAAGCTCTTTTTCTGCTATTCCCTGGCCGGGCCGTCGACTATTGTTGAGGCTTGAACTCGCCAGGACACTTACTAACAAAAAATAAAAACGTATTCATCGTTATTGACGCTTATTCTGTACTGACCTCCATGACTTCTGCCATATACTTCCCATCCCGGTTCGCCTTTAATTTCACACTGGACACCCGAAGGAGAATGGAGACCTTTTACACTGTCACTCCAGCATAGAAGCATTGGAGATTCTATATCTCGACGAACCAGGTCTTCTGCAAGGTTCCCTGCCAGTTCAAAATCTATTTCAATACCGCTTATCCGAATATCTACTGCCTGCATATGTAATAATCCTTCCCTTCGGAAAGAAACAAAAAAAGGCGGTAAACATCTACCGCCTTTTTTTATTAATCACTTACTTCAAGAGAGCAATGACTACTCTTCTGCTGTTTCACATCCATCTTCATCACACTCTACATCAGCGACAAGGTAATAGGCGTTAAAACCGGCAGCCTTCAGCTCTTTATAGGCCATTTCTGCGCGTGCGCCAGTAGAACAATGAATCATAACCTCTTTGTCTTTTGGAATCTCGTTCATTTTAGCCTGGAGTTCATCAAGGGGCACATGAATGGCGTTGTCAAACATACCTTCTGCAGCCTCATCTTTTGTTCTTACATCCAGGATGACTCCACCAGGCGCTTCACCATCTGCGACCTTGTTAAATGCGGCAACTGTAACCTCACCTTTGCCAAGAATACGTTTCCAGGTGATTTCTTCCGGAGCTGCATCTGTAGAAAGCTGATTCCCAGAAGCAACCCAGGCGTCAACTCCACCCTGGTAAATAGAGGTGGTTTTATAACCAAGCTTCTTTACGAATTTATACGCTTTGTCATCACCAGTTCCATAGAGAACAACCGGGGCAGCCATGCTTGCAGGAAGATCATCTTCAAGGTCTTCCATATCTTCAAGAGGCACACTGTATGCTCTTGGGATATGGCCCTGTTTGTATTCAGAAGTAGGACGTAAATCCACCAGAACAATATTACCATCTTTTACATGCTTTGTACTTGCAACAACGTTACGACCTGATTTTTTCCAGGCAGGAACACCTTTCAGGTATACTTTAACGTTTGTGTAGCCGGCTTTGACCGCAAGACCTGCGGACTCTGGACTCATGCCTCAGGTAGGGCCTCCGCAGTAAAATACAAGTTGGATATTTTTGTCTTTAGGCAAAACGGCAAGTGCGCCTTCACCTTTAATTTTAGGAACCGGAATAGAGACAGATGTTGGAATTGTGCCTTCATGAAAGCGACTACCAGGCCTGGAGTCAACCAGGAAATAATTCCCTTTTTCAGTTCCCTGGGATACAAGGTTTGCTAAATACTCAGTATCAACCTCTGTCGTACCTTCTGGAAGCTTAGCAAGCTTAGGTTTTACTTCGACAGCAATCTTATCTGTGCCGATAACCTCATATTTGATTATTGCCGCTTCACCTTTAGCAGCATGCTCCATACCTTTTGTCTGGTCATTGAATTTGACCATCATGGTCTTGGCAGCATCACCTTTACCAACTGTAATAGAAATAGTTTTGGCCTTATTGGATACGCCAGCTACTTTGCCTTTGTAAACATTTCCCTGGGCCTTAACTACCGACTCAACTTTCATGGCCTGATCTGCAGCTGCATTCTGACCAGTCTGTTGACAACCACTGACAAAAAATGAAGCGCAAACCATGAATGGAATGAACTTCTTCAACATTTTCTTCTTCATCTACAATCCTCCTTGAAAAATTAAAACGTACTGTAAGCGTGAAATACTTTCACAAGTTACTTAATAATAATGTTGTATTCCTTAATTTCGATGACCTCGCGAAAGACGAATATTGTGTCTTAGAGTCATACCCGCGAAGACTGGAATCAAGTAATTTCAATAAGTTCGCACCAACCTGGATACCAGTTTTTGTAGGGGTGATGACTTTTATCGAGACCATCAATTTTTTAAGGGCCAATATGTGCAGTACGATAAATACTATACCGTGCATTTACCCAAAAAATAATTTTATCACAATATTTTTCGGAAAACAATTATCTTGACATATTTATGTATTTTTCACCCTAGACGTTTTTTTTAACCGTTACTACAATAAGTTAACCTGAAAATATTTAAAACTTTTTTTGACTTTCTCTTTTTTTTCCATATACTAAAAGTGTTGGGTAATAATACCGAAACAAAAACGAAGTAAATCTATCTTAAGGGAGAAATAAAATGAGACCACGAAACATCAAATTGTCAGGCTATTTCCTTTTTACATTACTCTTTACTTTGACGTGTATGGCTGGAAGCGTTTATGCCAATGAAGTAGAAAAAGGTCAGATTCCTGGTGAGCATCTTTCCAAATCACTCAAAAAACTTCCATGGGGTGCTCCGATCTGGGATGCCCAGGAGGCCATCAATCAGCTTAATTCAGATGAGAAGGTATTATGGATAGATACACGGCCTGAAAGTTTCTTCACAACGGGAACTGTTCGGAATGCTATCCTGCTTCCATTCAACAAGACAGGAAAGCAGGGCAATGATATGACAGAAGAGACACTTGCCGCTGCGATCAGTGATGCAGGTCTCGATAAAAACAATGCGAAAATTGTTTTATTCTGTCAAGGACCAAAATGCCATAGAAGCTACAATGCATCATTTAAAGCCATAACTGAATGGGGCTACAGCGCAGACAATATTGTATGGTTTCGCGCAGGCTACCCCCACCTCATCACCGAAATTCAAAACAACCCTAAATTAAAACGTAAAGCAAAAAAATACATCTGTGATAACGGCATGAAGCAGTTATAGCAAACCTGCTATTAACGCAGACTTTGAAGTATCGTATCAGTGCATAAAAAGATGCTCATCTCACATGAGATTAACTTGTATTATTGATGGCTTCGTAAAAAGTCGCCCTCTCCGTAAAAACGGGGACCCATAACAATGTTAACTCTTTAAAATTGCAGTCATTTATGCGAAAGTGGAAATGACTGCAATACCCTAAAATCGACTTTTCACAGCCATCATTGCTGTGAAGGTAACGTCTAATACCTAAACCAAAAGAGGGTATCCAGTGCAGCGTAATATTTCTTTAAATATAAAGATACTCGGTATTTTTTTTCTATCTCTGGCAGCAATTTTGATTGTAATGTCGATGATGCACTTTCGTGATGTCCAAAGACTGGATCAGGAAAATAATACCAGTCTGCGCCAGGGCTATGAAATTGCATTATCAGGAGTTCTGCATCGTCAGGACATGAAACTTGACAAAGCGCTCACAACGCTTCTGAACACTTTTGAATTACAGGACTTTTTACTGAACACTAATAATAAAGATGCAAAAATGATTCTTTCCGGGCTATATCTTTCCCTGGAGGGAGCTGGATTCAGCCGCCTAAGCATTTACGACGAAGATCATAACGCTATCCTGCAGTCAGTAAATGAAGAGCATGCGGCAAAAACATCACCTCTTCCAAATTATCTGCTACCAGTGTTCACAAAAGCTTCCGAAGACTACCTCAACCATTATTTTTTTAGAGGAAGTGAAAACAACCCCGGCGAAATACCTGTCGAATACTGTGGCATTGCTGTAGTGACTGATGACGACGATAATGTCATAGGTTTTGTTGAGGTCGCTTTGGCAGCAAAAACCTGGATCAAAGCTATTGCAGAAGCAACAAGCTGCTCTGCAGCCATTTCCATTAATGATAGCCGTTTCACCATTTCTACGGAAAAAGACCTGTATGGAAGCCTTTTGGGGAAAACAGGTGCAGCTCAAGTGAACAACAATGCTCAAATTTACCAGGTCAACAAAAAACACTATCACTCAGACCGTTTACCATTGATAAACTCTGCAGGACAGATTGTATCCTGGCTCTGGCTCACCAAAGACTATACAAAGCAGATTGCTGAAGAAAGAAAAAATCTAATATATACGACTATACTTGTGTTTGTAGTTTGTTCTGTTGCCATATGTGGCACTATCTTGATATTACGAAGAGCTATTATTGTTCCCTTAACCAATATCATCTCTAAATTGAGACTTAACTTCAACAACCTGTTTACTATTTCACACAGGGTTACGGAATCCAGTGACCAGCTTGCTGAAGGCTCAAGCCAACAAGCGGCAAGTTTGGAGGAAACTGCTGCGGCACTGGAAGAAATTTCATCAACAGCGAATCAGAATGCAGATCGATCCCGTGAGACAGATATACTGATGAGTGAAACTGTAAATTCAGTAAAAAAAGGTGTTTTGTCCATGGAGAGTATGGCTGATTCTATCGATAAAATTCAAAAATCTTCCAATAAGACGGTCAATATCATTAAAACAATTGACGATATTGCTTTTCAGACAAATCTTCTTGCTTTGAATGCAGCTGTTGAAGCAGCCAGGGCCGGTGAAGCAGGAGCAGGCTTTGCAGTGGTGGCTGAAGAGGTGAGAAATCTTGCCCAGCGAAGTGCTGAAGCGGCCAAAAATACCGCTGTCCTGATTGAATCATCACAAAAAAATGTGGCCTCAATGGTATCGGCCGCTAAAGAAGTGGAAGTTATTCTTAAAGAAATACAGGCAAGTTCCCTTAAATCTGCAACACTGACCGATGAGACATCAACCGCTTCCAAAGAACAAGCCTCAGCAATTAGCCAGGTCAATATTGCAGTCAATGAAATGGATAAATCAGTTCAACAGATTGCCGCAGTTGCTGACGACTCATCCAATGTTGCTCATACATTGACAGAAGAAGCCGACCAAATGAATACTATTGTTGAGAATCTTATAAATATTGTTGGAGGCTCAGCAGGCAAGGAAGAATCTTTGCCGGAACAAAAATACAATCCTACACGCCAGAGACAGGTTTTCCTACCCGAATCCGCTTAATTTCTGTTATAGTTGATCTTTTTGGTCAACGCGAAACGTATGCACAATTCAAAAGGCCTCAGACAGAGGACCCTAGGATTGTGCATAGTAGCGTTTAAAATAGCGCAACCTTATTTGACAATCTCGTAAAAAGCCTCGGGATGGCTAAGTAAAAAGTTTGATATACAAGGCTACAACGCAGTAGATCGGACTTTTTACGACGCCATCTTATTTCATTTAGCAGGAATTCCAAGTGTACTCGGATATAGATAAAGAAAACCTCAAAAAGGCCATCAGCCGTTTTTCGAAAGCAAACATACTGGTGATCGGCGATATCATAGTCGATCATTTCATCTGGGGTTCTGTAAACCGTATTTCCCCTGAAGCCCCTGTTCCCGTTGTCAACGTCACCAAAGAGGACCTCCTGCTTGGAGGCTCTGCAAATGTCCTGCACAATATCTCCGCCATGGGTGGGACAGCTTCTCTTTGCGGTGTTATCGGTTCAGACTGGATGGGCGGAAAACTGCTTGATCTTCTTGGCGACATTGACTCTTCAACAGACGGCATCATTAAAGATCAAAGCAGGCCCACGACTAAGAAAACCAGGGTTGTTGCCCAAAACCAGCAGGTTGTCCGATTTGACAGGGAAGATTCCAGACCGCTGTCAAATGAAATCATATCGGAACTCTGCACCTTCCTGGAAAAATCACTGCACCTTTTTGATGCAGTAATCATATCTGACTATGCAAAAGGGGTAATCAATAAAACGGTTATGGACCATCTCCGCACCAAAATTGCCTCTCACCCACATATTCCAGTCATAGTCGATCCTAAACCTGATCATATCTCTCTTTTTCATGGCGCCACCATTATTACCCCCAACAATCATGAAGCTGAAAAAATGTCAGGGATTAAAATTCATGACGATACGTCTTTGAACCTCGCCGCCGTAAACCTCCAGAAGACATTGGACTGCAAAGCCGTCCTCATCACACGCGGCGAATCAGGAATGGCTCTCCTTGAAAAAGGGGCGCCTGTATTTAAGATCCCCACAAAGGCCAAGGAGGTATATGACGTTACTGGTGCCGGTGACACTGTTATCGCAAGCCTGGCCCTTTCATTAGCGAGCGGCCTTGGATATGCCGAGGCTTCTGTCCTTGCAAATTATGCTGCCGGAATCGTTGTCGGCAAAGTCGGGACAGCCACTGTTTCACAAAAAGATCTTCTGGAGGCTGTTTCATGAATTATCCTGCAAGTATGACATCTTTTGGCCGTGGCGATGCAGCAGATGGCCTGATGGGATGGACCGTTGAAATCCGCTCGGTAAACCATAAATTCTGCGACATCCGGCTTAAAATTCCACGGCAATATGCCGGCCTTGAAGAACAGATAAAAAAAGAAGTATCAGGGCATATCACAAGAGGACACATCGATGTCATGATAACTCCTTCCGGCCAGAGCGCTGAAGTGAAGGAACTTCACGTCAATCATGATCTTGCCCAGCAATATTACAAATGCCTCCTTGAATTAAAAAAAGAAACAAACCAGCCTGCAACAAATGATGATCTGTCTCTCCTGGCAAACTTTCCAGATGTCATCAAAGCAACAAACAAGGAAACTGACATTGAACAAATATGGCCTGCCCTTCGCAATACTGTTCTTGACGCTTTAGCCAAATGCCAGGATATGAGAGAGCGTGAAGGCGCCAGCCTGAAAAACGATCTCATGCAACGGCTGCAATTTGTTTATGATACTGTAAAAAAGATAGGAGAAAAAATCCCTGATCTTGTAGATCAGAAAAAACAAGCCCTCAAGGAAAGAGTAAGTAAACTTCTTGAAAATTCTGAAATCACCCCCGAAAGACTTGATCAGGAAATTGCTCTTCTCGCTGACAAAGCAGATGTAACAGAAGAAATTGTGAGGCTTTACAGCCATATAGATCAATTCCGCCATTTTCTCGATATACAGGAACCCGTTGGCAGGAGACTCGACTTTCTTCTCCAGGAATTTTTAAGGGAAATAAACACAACCGCCTCGAAAATATCCGATGCTTCTATTGCACATCTCACCGTTGAACTCAAAAATGAAGTCGAAAAAATGAGAGAACAGGTCCAGAATATCGAATAGAAAATATTTTCGCTGTAAATCACCCTTAAACCCTACACCCTTAACCTCAAACCTGTTTTCACCATGGACAATCGAATGATAAATATAGGATTCGGCAACGCTGTTGTGGCTGGCCGTGTCCTCGCTGTCGTCAATCCCAAATCGTCACCCATCAAAAAGCTCAAAGATGAGGCAAAGGCTCAGAAAAAACTCATTGACGTGACAGAAGGGAGAAAAACCCGCTCGATAATCATCCTTGACAGCAGCCATGTCGTTCTTTCCGCTGTACAGCCTGAAACTGTCACCCAACGCTTTTCCCCAGCCGCGTCCGGAGGCTCCCTGGAGGATGTGTAATGAAAGGTAGTTTACTCATCATATCAGCACCTTCAGGAACCGGCAAAACAACCATATTAAAAAAGCTGATGTCAGATATTGAGGGTACCGTTTTTTCTGTTTCCCACACGACCCGATCGCCGCGTTCCGGTGAACAGAATGGAATAGATTATCATTTTGTAGAGAGAGATATCTTCCAGAAAATGTGTGCCGACGATGAATTCCTGGAATGGGCTGAAGTCCATGGCAACTTTTACGGGACGAGCAAAACGGAAATAACACGCCAACTCAACGATGGGCTGGATGTCTTTCTCGACATAGATGTTCAGGGAGCAAGACAGGTTCGAAGTTCAGAAGATTTGCAGTCTACCTCTGTTTTTATCATCCCGCCATCATGGCAGGAGCAGGAAAACAGGCTTCTTAAGAGAGGGACTGACAGCAAAGAAATCATTGAATTACGGCTTGCAAATGCAAGAAAAGAAATGTCAGATGCACCATCATATGACTACCTGGTAGTCAATGACAGTCTTGATAAAGCTGTCGAGGCCCTAAAATCGATAATAATTGCTGAACGCAGCCGCCAAAGAAGAGGGCCAGAAGGTAAGCCTCTCTCAATGCCCCCAATGTCCTGACATGACCAATCATTCTCAAAAAGATCAACAGCCCCCACAGGAATCTTCCCAATCTATAATGTGGGGGATACATCCTATACTTGAACTGTTGCGCTCTCAACCTCGGACAATTCAGAGCATATCAATTCTTCAGGGGAAAGGAAGCACTAAGTTACAGGCAATAATCGATCTGGCCAGAAGCCATGACGTCAAAGTGAAATTTGTGTCAAAGATCCGGCAGCCTGAAGACATGCACATGAACCATCAGGGCGTTATTGCCCAGGTCATGCCACACGCAACCCTCACCGATGAGGAATTCATGGAAATGCTGGCAGAAAAAGACACCCCTCTTATTCTTGCCCTTGACTCAATCCAGGATCCTCATAATCTCGGGGCCATCATAAGAACAGCTGTTGCCGCAGGTGCAGACGGACTCATTCTTCCTAAAGACAGATCAGCGCCATTGAGCGGCACTGTCTTGAAAATATCGGCAGGCGCCCTGCCCCATCTGCCTGTATGCCTGACCACCAACCTGGTCAGGATGCTGCAGAAGCTGAAAGAAAAAAACATATGGATCTGTTCAACCCTCAAGGGTTCAGGGCAGACTATATACTCAACTGATCTTACCTTACCGCTATGCCTGGTTATCGGCAGTGAAGAAAAGGGAATAAGGCCACTGGTAAGAAAGCAGTCCGATCTTGAAGTTTCCATTCCGATGACCGGTATTATGGATTCCCTGAACGCCTCAGTTGCAGCAGCTGTTGTTCTTTTTGAGATCCAGAGACAACGTACCCAAAGCTAAAACCCTCCCAAAGACTATCAGAACATACCTGCCTCACTGACCAGTCCTTCCTGAAATACTCAGGAAGAATATAAACCAGGCATTGGATTACAATTTATGACCTTGCCAGATCAAGTCACAAATTTATCCATATCAATCTCAACTATTTCTTGATCTGATTTTACACCTCATGCCATATCTGAAAATATTGTGTTTGAAAGATATATTAGAGTGAAACGTTGCATTATTAAGTAAATTAACTTTAATGGAGGTGTAATGAAGAACTTCCGCACCTTATTAAATATTAAACTTTATATAACGTTATGGAAAAGAAGCCGTCTTACGAAGAACTAGAAAACGCACTGCGTGAAAGTGAAGAACGTTACCGGAGTGTAGTTGATAATATCGGAATCGGAATTTCAGCAATTAGTCCTCAGATGGAAATTCTTTCCCTTAATAAACAAATGATGGATTGGTTCCCCCAAATTGATCTTTCCAAGAAACCGATCTGCTACAAGGCTTTTAATAACCCACCACGCCAAGAAATCTGTTCCTATTGTCCAACTATTAAAACGCTCAATGATGGTGTACCCCACGAGTCTGTTACAAGCACGCCCTCAGGTGATAGTTTTATAAACTATCGTATTATTGCCACCCCAGTCAAAGATAAAGAGGGCAAGGTGGTAGGTGCTATTGAAATGGTTGAAGATGTAACAGAGAAGTTGGAAGCTGAGGAGGCTTTAAGGGTAAGCCTGAATAACCAAGAAAGTATTTTTCGTGCCGCTCCAATTGGAATTGGTTTGGTTAAGGATCGAATTATAATCAAAGCAAATGATCGGTTGTGTGAAATTGTTGGCTATGAGCGAGATGAACTTATTAATAAAAATGCCAGAATGCTTTACCCCACTGAAGAAGAGTTCAATTGGGTTGGCGAAGAAAAATATCGACAAATATCTGAACATGGAACCGGGACTGTGGAAACACGATGGCTTAGAAAAGATGGCACGATCATCAATGTCCTGTTGAGTTCAACACCTCTTTATCCGCCTGATTTGTCTGCTGGTGTGACATTCACGGCTTTTGATATTTCCAAAAGGAAAGAGGCGGAACGTGCAATTGTTGAGGCCAAAAAACAATGGGAGAAAACCTTTGATGCCATGGCGGATATTGTCACCATTCAGGACAAAGAGATGCGTATTGTTCGGGCCAATAAAGCTGCGTATACATTTTTCAAAGCAGAATACAGCCAATTAAACGGCATGTACTGTTATGAATTATTTACAGGTAAATCAGAACCATGCCAGGATTGTCCTATGGTGCAGACTGTCAAGGATACAGGAAACCATTCGGAGATAGTGGAGCATGAAACCCTTGGCAAAATATTTCTTGTATCTTCTTCAGCAATTACAAATTCTAATGGAGATCTAGAGTATTTCGTCCATACAGCAAAAGATATTACCGAACAGAAGGCCCTTGAAGAGAGAATTCGACAGTCCCAGAAAATGGAGGCAGTAGGCACCTTGACCGGAGGCATTGCCCATGACTTTAATAATATCCTTGCAGCTATATTAGGGTATGCTGAACTTATTGAGAAAGATGTTTCTCCAGAAAGTCAAATAGGACAGGACATTAAAGGAATTATCACTTCCGGAAGACGAGCGGCGGATCTGGTAAAACACCTTCTTGCTTACAGCAGAAAAACAGGGATGATCAAACAACACATCTATCCACATTTGACTATTAAAGAAGCCTTGAAGATGCTACGAGCTACCCTACCGACAAGCATTGTTATTGAAGAAGAGATTGATTCACATTGCGGTACTGTTCTGATGAACCCCACCAATCTTCATCAGATTATAATCAATCTCTGCAATAATGCAGCCCAAGCAATGCCTGACAGAAAGGGGCTTATAAGAATAAATTTGGATCGCCAAGAGATTAACCCAGAGAAAATCCCTGTCGAATTAGACATTCCAGCAGGTCCTTTTATTGTCCTTTCAGTGTCTGATACAGGATGTGGTATTGATGGGGAAAATAAAAAACGGATTTTTGAACCGTATTTCACAACAAAGGAGATGGGTTCAGGAACAGGACTGGGACTAGCTGTCGTCCATGGAATCACCCATGATTGTAAAGGCTTTATCGATGTTGAAAGTGCTGTAGGAAAAGGAACCACTTTTCGAGTCTTTATACCTTTCTCAGAAAAACCCGTTGAGGAATCACCTCAGCTGGATGAAGAAGATATTCTTACTGCAGCTGGCAGGAGTGAAAGAATTATGGTTGTTGATGATGATCCTCTTCTCACTAAGATTTGTGAGAGAAGATTAACCAACAATGGATATATTGTGACATGCTTTACGGACAGCCAGGAAGCATTAGAAGAATTTCATGGTAATCCGAACAATTTTGACCTGCTCATCACTGATCAGACAATGCCCGGGCTAACAGGGGCAGACCTGGCCAATGCTGTTTTAAAAATCAAACCCTCTATGCCGATTATTATGTGTACCGGGCATAGCGAAACCGTTTCTGAAGAAAAAGCCTTTTCTATGGGAATCAAAAGGTATGTGTATAAGCCGATAAAAGATGATGAGCTTCTTGTTGCCGTCCGGGAAGTGCTTGATGAAAATAGTTAGATTAACAGATCAAATCTCTATACAAAATCGATTTGGTTAAAGTGAAGGCTATTACTGTTAAGTTGTTGTTTTCACATCGTTTTAAGAGATGAAGATTTCTATTTTTGAATTTAGTAGCTGGTCAGGAAACATCTTCACAACTGCAAAATCCCCTCAACTTGATCTTGCCAAGACACACCTAAAAGTAGTAAGGAAATGGAAGGTAATTAAAGATATGGTTTGCCTTAATGCAGGAAAGCATCAAGTTGTCGGCAAGATATTCAATTAAATGAGGAACAAAAATGGGAGTAAAATCAAAAACAGCTGGTTGGGATTGGATGGCTTTTGTCCTTGGTCCTTTTTGGTATTTTTCAAAAAAAATGTATACAAAAGGTTTTTGGCTACTTCTTTTCACTGTTGTAACTGGTTTTCTAGCTGCTCCTTTTGTTTGGATATATTGCGGAGCAAGAGGGCGAGGCGATTGGTATGATTTTCGGTTAAAAGCTAAGAGCAAAATTAAATTGGAAGATCTTTAAAGATTAACATTAATGAGTTAGGAGAATTCTATGGATGCACAAGCAATTATAGCTATTTTTGGCCTCATGGTTCTTGGTTTCATGGTTTTTGTCATATATTTTATTTTAAAAATTCTACAGTTTGTTATTCAAGCGACTAATTTATACAAAAAAATGGTCACTAGGCAAGATATGATGATTAAGCTGTTAAAAGACATTCGAGGGGGGGGGAACCCGCAGAACAATAATGACATTTCAATAATGAGTGGAGATATTAATGAATGCCAGAAATGTGGAGCATCAGTAACCGATGATTCTTCTTCCCCGTATTGTGGCAATTGTGGCGCTAAATTATTATAAATTTCATTTGGGAGTTCGATATGAAGCATTGTGTTCAATGCACAAAAAATTATGAAGAAAATATAAATTTTTGCGAACATTGTGGTATCGAGTTAGAGGACAATATCGGAAATTACAGCTTAATTGGTATAATCCTTTCGTCAACTTGTGCTCTTATCGGGTTATTGTATTTTTATCATCTACTATCAAAGATACATTTACCACCCGGTTTACAGAATGATTTTATCAACATACATCCTGCTTTAGGATTTATTAGCTTATCATTTGTGAGTTTCTCATTTTTTATTGCTCTATTGGGGATGATAGAAGATAAAAAATTTCCTAACGGAAGTTCAATCCTTCAATTAATCGCTGTTCTTTCTCTCTCTCTCTGTTTAGTAACAGGTTCTATGTGGGCTAAAGATGCTTGGGGATCATACTGGCATTGGGATCCAAAGGAAACATGGTCTTTAATTGTTTTAGCATTACTCTGTTTTTCCTTTTTTCGGTCTCACAATAGAAACATTAAAGATTTGAAGAGGCTAATACCTATTGCTGTTAGTTTTATTGCTATAGTCTGGTTGTTTTTTCTTGACTCAGGAATTTTACCTAGCATGCACAGTTATGGAATCTTTTCCAGGTGATATGTGAAGAAGTTTATTTAGAGTCAGGATTATATTAATGAAGTTCAAGTCAGGGCCAAATGCATGCCCTGACTTTTTTAATGGTAAATCTGCTTACCTTTGGGATTGGGATTGCCAGGTCGAATCTATTTATAAAATCTGCCGAGCAAAAGTTGATGTGTCTACTGTACATTGCAACTCCTATAGAGAGCTGAACAATACAATCGAATGTAAATTCACCTCTACTTCTTAGACATTTTCGCTTTCAGCAGATCGCCCAGGGTTCCCATGGAACTGCCTTCCTTGCCTGCCTCCTGTTTCTGGAATTTCTTAAATTCATTGCGATTATCATCCTGAGGATATTTGCCTTTCTTCGTTGATTTTCTTTTTTCAGCGGGATCATCTTCGGTTTCCTGCTCAGGGAGGGAAAGGGATATACGTTTATTGTCAAGATCAATCGAGGTAATACGAACCTCAAGAATATCACCTTCCTTGACAACCTCACGTGGATGATTAATCCTTCTTCCGGCGCCGAGGTTGGATATATGAACCAGACCATCAATGCCTGGAGAAAGAGTGACAAAAGCACCGAAATTCATGAGGCGGGCTACAGTACCCGTTAAGACTGTGCCTTCCTTCAACTCACTGGTATCCCATGGATCTGGCAGTGTTTCTTTCAGGCTGAAAGAAAAACGATCATTGTCCCAATCAAGCTTCATAATCGAAACTTCAACCTGTTGTCCTTCTTCCAGGGCAGAATGGATATCTGAAATTCTTCCATAGCTGATCTCGGAGATGGGGATCAATCCTTCCAGACCGCCGATATCAACAAACGCGCCAAAATCACGAAGAGAAGTGATAGTACCTTTTACTACCTGCCCCACTTCTAATGTTTCCCGCATTTTTTCTTTAAGTTCCTGCCTCTCTTCTTCGAGAATGGCACGCCGGGAAACAATAATATTCCTGCCGTTTTCCTTATATTCTATAATCTGAAAAGAAAAGGACTGGTCAAGATACTGCTCCGGCTCCTCGGCTCTTTTGATATCAAGCTGGGAATATGGACAAAACGCCCGAACATTGCCGGCTATATTTACTTCATAACCGCCTTTCACTTCTTTTTTGATTGTTCCTTCAACAGGAACACCGCTGCGATACGCTTCTTCAAGATGGGCTTTAGAAGCGGCACCGCCAATCTTGGTGGTGAATATTTTCTCATTGCGTTCAACGCCGAGAAAATAGACTTCTATGCTGTCCCCTTCCTTTACAGAAAGATTACCCTCTTTATCACGGAGTTCCTCTGCAGAAAGACTTCCTTCACTTTTCCCACCTAAATCTATAAAAATCCAGCTTCCTGAAATACGTACAATTTCAGTCTGAATCTTCTGACCGGGTTCCAGTTGTTTGGAATCAGTAAGACTTTCCTCCAGAAGATCAGCAAAGCTCGCACCATTTTCACTCATTATCAACTCCTACCTGTAGGTCTATTTATCTTTTTTATGGATTTATTCAAAAATCTCTCACAGAGCACGCAGGAAATTCCTGCAAAAAGCTCTGCGACCTCTGAGACTCTGTGAGATATCAACTCTCATGCCCAATTACGAGTACCTGTCATGACCGTTATTCAATTTCCTTAATCTGTTCACCAACTTCAACTTTTTCAACATCCATGGATGCCGTATCAAGAATCGCAAAACAGGGGCGGCAATCCTTTCCGAGCATTTCACCAGGATTAATGAAGAGTGTCTGTCCCATCTTCTCTACATTATAGCGGTGGTTATGTCCACAGCAGACGACATCAAAATTTCCTAAACTTGCTATACCTCTTGCAACTTCAGGGTAATGATGAAAAGCGAACTTCAACCCGCCGGCTTCAACAGCACCCAGAATACCATGATGGGTAATGGACGGATAACGTACTCCGCACCAGCTTGAAATGAGGTGTTGATCACCCATATTGTTTCCATAGATCAGATGAACGGCTCCACCAAATGCAGCAAGCCTGTCAAGCATGAAAGGTGAAATGAGATCACCGCAATGAATCAGCAATTGAACATTGTATGCATTACAGTATCGAACGGCAGCCTGAAGATTGGCTATCTGATCATGGGTATCTGAAAGTATAGCAATTCGCATTTAATATATTCCGTAAATCTCCCGTAAAGAGAGGAGATAATAATCCATGTTTTTGGATGGTTACAAAACCTGACTGTAGGTAACCTTGTATTTTTACCGGGAATACAAAAAAACTGAAATGAAGCCCCGGGATACCATAATTTTGAAAAAAAGACTCAATCTCTTTCTGGATGTGGTTCATTTACTGAATTATGATTTCAGTATCTGCAGGAGGCTCAAAGGTGAAAATATCGTCGGATACATCTGCATTGACAACAACATCACTAAGAATAAGATCGGTAACAGTACCGAGGTGATCATGCATCTGGAGCTGGGTAATAAAGAATGTATCCTTGTCTACCCAGACGTAAAGGGACTCGACCTGGGCGTGCTGTTTTTTGGGAAGAAGCTGAATGCAGTGAAGATTCTTTTTCTGCATTATTCCGGGAGCAGTCTTCACTTCAAAATCACGAAGGACGTTTCCACTACCGGTAAAAAAGGCATAGGTGAGATCTTCTTTAAGGTATTCACGGGCAGAAGTTATAATAAGCTGATTTTCAGCCGCAAAGTAGAGAGAAAACTTTTCCCCGTCATTTACCAGAACCTGCGGCGAAGGAGTGACATAATCCCAGCGCATAAAACCCGGTTTCTTTATAACAACAGTACCGCTCCCCTTGCGCTCCCTGTGCCGCATTCCGCTCAGGGAAGATGACTGGTCAAAAGAAGCCTTGAATGTCGTAGCCCGTTCATAGGCCTTTTGCAGTTCAATAGCTACAACAGAGGGCGCGATTTCTCCGGCTATACAGATGGAAGAAGAAAATAAAGTAACGCAGACAACTGCGATTCCAGGGAAGGACAAACCGTTTCTGAATTTCATACAGCAGGAACGAAAATAATCTAATAAAGAGTTCATAGTATCTGAGATTTTATATCTTATTAAGTTTAATCTTTCTGCCAAATATTCGCTGGGCAGTCATACTGGCGGCATCTGTTACATCGGAAACATAATAGGTGTTTTCTGTCTTCTTTTCCAGGGAACGTGAAAGTTCAGGGCGGGACTCTAAAAAATCATGTAGTCGTTTGGCAACCTCATGTGACGAATCTATTACCTTCACTCTTTTACCAATTCTCGGCTGGATAAGATGTTTGAGAAGCGGATAATGGGTGCATCCGAGCAACAGGGTATCAACGTTTTTCATCTTGAGGGGATGAAGATATCTTCTTGTGATCATTTTGGTTTCACGCTTGTTTAACCACCCTTCCTCAACCAGAGGAACAAGCATGGGGCATGGCTCTGAGAAGATTTTACACTCGGTTCTTTTCCTCTTTATTTCCTGCTCATAAACACCGCTTTTGATGGTTGCCCTGGTTCCAATAACACCAATGCGTCCTGTTCGGCTCACGGCAATTGCCCGATCAATAGCTGGGGTTATAACTTCAAAAACAGGCTGATCAAAAGTCGATTGCAGGATATCAGAAGCAACACTGGCAGCAGAGTTACAGGCCACAATAATAAGAGTAGCCCCCTTACTAATGAGAAATTCTGTGTTTTCTATGGCATACCGACGAATAGTTTCAGGGCTTTTCGAACCATATGGAGCCCTGGCAAGGTCGCCGAAATAGATAAGTTGTTTATCGGGGAGGACCTGTTCAATTGCGCTTGCAACGGTCATCCCTCCAACGCCAGAATCAAATACACCGATCATAAAACTATACAGGAAATATATACGTCAACTTTCAAAGAATCAGCAATATCGTCAGCAGACAGTGATTGTGCAGCACATGGCAGTTGTATACTATCAGCAGCCATTTCAACTACTATTTTTCTCATGCGTTCATCCTTAAAATAAAAATTCAAATTTCAGCTGACAATTAATCAATGCGGTAATTATTGCAAGATATATAAAGATCTCCCTCAAAGAACATAGCCTCGGCTTATTCTTCCTTACTCAAATCGGCCTTGTTTAAATCCTCCTGACTGATTTCCATACTGAAGCCTTTAACATCCCAGAGTTTTTCTTCAACCTCTTCAATAATTTCATCGAGGTCTCTGGGGGTAAAATTCAGCATTTCCCAGGCTTTTTTGCTCAATGGCGGAACCCATATATCTGGACCATGGCCATACCCCATCCCGCGGACTAGAATATCGGAGAAATGGACAATAGCCGTGGCGAGTTTTTCTTCGATGGCCTTTGCCGGATGGTGATGACAGGTTATCGGTTCCACCAGTTTTGCCGGAAGATTCCAGCTCTTACTGAGCCAGCTCCCAACCTGAGCATGTGAAAAGGACAAAATCTTCTCTTCGGCATTCAGTATGGAAATATCTTCGTCATTAGATGTCTCAAGTATTTGCTTATATACCTTGGGTAGTTCCATTTTAATAGCGACCTTACCAATGTCATGAACCAGACCGGCCGTACTGATTTCTTCCGGATCCTTAACCTCAAGGCGCTTGGCAAGCACACTGCAGGCCACTGCACAGCCGAGAGAATGTTCCCAGAGTTCAAGATCCTGCTCTTCCATCATTTCAAATATCGAAGAACTTATTATCAGGCTTTTTATGACGTTAAAGCCGAGAAGTATAATGGCATTACTGAGTGAGCTTATTTTCTGGGGAAAACCATAAAATGCAGAATTAACAAGTTTAAGAAGTTTTAACGCCAGTATGTGATCCTTGCTGATCACCTTCCCCATCTGCTCGCTTGTAGTCTCCGGATCTTCTGCCATGCGGGTCAGTTTGGAAATAATCGCAGGCAGTGTTGGCAGACTTTTGGCTTCACGTAATGCCCTGCGTAATTCAGCTATCTGTTTTTCGTCCATCACTCTTTCCGTGCATTCACTAAACGATGCATAAGTCTCTGTTTAATGTATTGAAGCGGCTTAATATGAGTTACCCGGGAAAAACGTTTTTGAATATCAGCAAGCTCCTCTTCTATGCTTTTCTCACCTTCAATCTCAATTGGATGCCCCTCAACGGCAATATGACTAATCTCCATTTTCAAAATGCGATTTATAATGGACGTGGTCAGGGGGGTTCCCTTGCCGCAGAGAACACGACCATCGGGGGTCATAACATCTCTGGCTAAAACCATTTCTTCCTGAGCCTGTAAACTGAGTATTTCCTGCACGTATCATCCTCTTGCATAACGGAATGAAATAAGGCCACCTTGAAAGAATATTTCAACAGCCGTTGACAGATTGGAACTATGGAATTACATAATAACACATATTAACAAATCACCGTACAGTCTATCATGACTTACATTACCAGTTTTTTGGAGTATTTTAATGCCTATTTACGAGTACGAATGCAACACCTGCACCACAATAACAGAAGAGTGGCAAAGCATCTCTGATGCCCCGCTGACAGCCTGCCCTCACTGTGACGGATCATTAAAAAAGATTATTTCATCAAGCTCCTTCCGTTTGAAGGGAGGTGGCTGGTATGCTGATGGGTATGGAAACACGAAACCCACAGAGTGCAAATCATCTGGAAGTCCAAGTACGCCCGCAGTAGCTGATTCCTCTAAAAGTACACCTGCACCAGCAGCTACCAGTTCATCTGAAGGATGCAAAAAAAGCAGCGCCCAGGCCTGTCCCTGCGCTTCATAAAATCCCATCTCTCATTGCTCTATCAGCTTGAACTCTGAGCTGTCAATTTTTCTCTGTTTCCAAGAATAAGCATTGCATCGCCGTAGCTGAAAAAACGATAATCATCAGCTACGGCGTGTTTGTAACAGCGCAACAGATTCTCCCTACCTATCAGGGCACTGACAAGAAACAGCAGAGATGACCCGGGCAGATGAAAATTGGTAATAACGTTTCTTACCACCTTGAACTCATACCCCGGATAAATGTAGAGCTTGCACCAGTCACTGACCTCGTGGACAACACCTCCGCTATCCGCAGCAAACTCAAGCGAACGGACTGATGTTGTTCCTACCGCCCATACTCTTCCGCCATCACGGTTCGTCCTGTTAATTTCCTCTGCAGTTTCCTTTGGGACAGTGACATATTCTGAGTGAATATTATGTTTGCGTATATCCTGCTCTCTCACCGGCGCAAAGGTTCCATATCCTACATGCAGAGTGAGTCTGGCAACTTTCACGCCTTTTTTCCTGATTTTCAGGAGAAGATCGTCAGTAAAGTGTAAGCCTGCTGTGGGAGCGGCAACAGCCCCGGTTTCAGATGCAAAAACTGTCTGGTAACGTTTTCTATCCTGAGAATTTTCGCCATTATCTCTTTTTATGTAAGGAGGTAGTGGCATCTGACCATAGGTATCAAAGGCCTGTTCAATGTCTCCTGGAAAGGTAAGCCTGACTTTCATTTTATTGCCTGGCAATTCTTCAGCGATTTCTGCAGAAAAAGAAGATGAAAAGATAATTTTCTGGCCAACCTTGAGCCGCTTGGAACTTTTCGTAAGACCAATGACTTCAGCCTGAGACACTTTTCCGTTCGCATCATCAGCGGTATGAGTCACGGTATTAGGATATTCAAGAACAAGCAGTTCAGCACGCCCTCCGGTTTCTTTCCTGCCGATCAGCCTTGCTGGAAAAACCTTTGTGTCATTAACCACCAGCAGATCTCCAGCCTTGAAATAATCCACTATTTCAGAGAACACATGATCACTCATCTGGTCATTATCGTCTTCATAAACCAGGAGGCGCGAACTGTCCCGGCAATCAGCCGGCTGCTGGGCTATACTTTGTTCGGGAAGATCGTAATGATATGAGTCGAGATTATATTGAGAAGGGATATCCATGAACACCTAGATTAGGTCGGTTTGCTGGGTGATGTAGCAGAGAAGAAGGCCCATCCCCATGGCAATCAGCCCAAGAACACGCAGGATACCAGGGTTCATTTCCGAAAGCTGTTTCAGCCATTTCTGCATGGCCTCAGGGCAGGCAACATACGGCAGTGCTTCCAGTATCAGCACTACACCCACTAATGATATAAGAAATTTCATAACAGCTATAGTATCAGGACAATATAGTTAATTCAATCTTCATCTTGCAGCATTATAGCAATATCTATCAACCTGAAACCTCAAACTTGAAACTATAAGTCAAACCCCAACGGAGAAAGGCCTTAACACAACTTCAGAAAAGGGGTATAATTCCGCCGCCATGATATCAAGAAAACAGACAAAACAGATTAAAATCGGCGATGTAGCCATTGGTGGAAACGCCCCTATCATCGTTCAGTCAATGACCAACACCGACACCCGAGATGTGGCCGCTACTGTGAATCAGGTAAAGGCGCTTGAAGCTGCCGGATGTGAAATTATACGGGTGGCAGTCCTTGATCTGGAAGCAGCGTCAGCTATCCGGGAAATCAGGGAGCAGATTACCATTCCCCTGATTGCCGATATTCATTTCGATCATCGTCTTGCTGTTGCCAGCATGGAACATGGCGCCCAGGGAATACGTATCAATCCCGGCAATATTGGCGGACCAGCAAAACTTGCCAAGGTTGTTGCTGCTGCCAAAATGCACCAGGTTCCCATACGTGTCGGGGTAAACTCCGGCTCCGTTGAAAAAGATATCCTCAAACAATATGGCAGTCCCTGCCCTGAAGCCCTCGTTGCAAGTGCCCTGAAAAACGTTAAACTTCTCGAAGATCTTCATTTTTACGAAATGAAAATTTCCATCAAATCCTCGGATGTTTTAAATACTGTTGATGCCTATCGCCTTCTCTCCAAGCAGACTGATTACCCGCTCCATCTAGGCGTCACTGAAGCAGGCGGACTCATTGGCGGCACAGTAAAATCAAGTGTAGCCCTCGGTCTTCTACTTTATGATGGAATTGGCGACACCTTCAGGATTTCATTAACCAGAGATCCTGTTGAGGAAATACGTGTAGGATATGAACTGCTTCGCTCCCTGCGAATCCGGGAACGGGGCCCTGAACTTATCTCATGCCCAACATGCGGCCGTTGCCAGATCAACCTTTTTGGGCTGGCAGAAAAAGTCGAACGCTATATCCAGACAATACAAACCCCTTTAAAGATTGCTGTCATGGGCTGTGTCGTCAATGGCCCCGGCGAAGCCAAAGAAGCCGATATTGGTCTTGCCGGCGGCAATGGGGTTGGAATAATTTTCAAAAAAGGAAAACTTTACAAAAAAGTTGCAGAAGAGGAACTCTATGATGTCTTTATCAATGAAATCGAAAAAATGAGCAAAACATCAGACAAGATCTCAACCTGAACAGGAAAAAACTATATTCATGTTTTTGCAATGCAATACCTAGTAATAGGTGACTCCTGTTTCACTTTTTTCTTACGTAATCTCACATTAAAGCCCATACTTTTCCACAGAAGGACCATATTATGCGATTTTCCAAAATGCTTATACCTACCATGAAAGAATCACCTTCAGATGCTGAAGTTGTCAGCCATAAACTGATGCTTCGCGGTGGTTATATTCGCAAACTTTCCTCCGGAATTTATTCATATCTTCCTCTCGGCCTTGCTTCTATCCGTAAAGTAGAAAGAATCATTCAGGAAGAAATGACCCGTGCCGGTGCCCAGGAACTCCTACTGCCAATGGTACAGCCCTCTGATTTATGGCAGGAATCCGGTCGCTGGCAAAAATACGGTGCTGAACTTCTACGTTTTACCGACAGGCATAACAGGGAGAGCTGTCTTGGGCCAACCCATGAAGAAGTCATTACTGACCTAGTGAGAAAAAACATCCATTCCTACAGGGAACTCCCCCTCAATCTCTATCAGATTCAGACTAAATTCCGTGATGAGATAAGACCGCGTTTTGGACTCATGCGTGGCAGGGAATTTATAATGAAGGATGGCTACAGTTTTGATGCCTCGGAAAAAGGCGCTGAAGAAACATATGCCAAAATGAATACTGCCTACCACCGAATTTTTGAACGCTGCGGCCTTAAATTTCGTGCTGTCGAAGCCGACTCTGGAAGTATTGGCGGCAGTTTTTCACATGAATTCATGGTCCTTGCTGACACCGGAGAAGATACGGTTGTTGCCTGTAAAAACTGTTCCTATGCCGCCAATATGGAAAAGGCCCAGGCTGCTGTATCTCCACAAGAGCAACAGGATATGCTGGACCTGCAGAAAGTTGAAACACCTGGTAAACGAAAGGTTGCTGCCGTCTGTGACTTCCTGAACATCAATCCGCAAGACCTCGTTAAAACCTTGATATATATGGCAGATGGTGCACCTGTTGCCGTCCTCCTCAGGGGGGATCATGAGGTACAGGAGGTAAAACTCCAGAATCTCCTCGGGGCAGATGAAATTCGCCTGGCTGATGACAAAGAGGTGTTTGATGCAACAGGTGTTCCCTCCGGCTATCTCGGACCGGTTGGCTCGCAAATAAGAAAAGTCGCTGACCTTGAAGTAACAAGGATGATTAATTTTGCAATTGGCGCCAACGAGAAAAACTTTCATCTGCTCAATGCCAATTTGCATCGGGATTTCAAGGTTGAATCCACGGGCGACATCAGGATGGTTACAGAACATGACAACTGTCCCAAATGCAACGGTTCTCTGGAATTAACCAGAGGAATTGAAGTCGGACATATTTTCAAACTTGGCACCACTTATAGCATCGCACTGAAAGCCACGTTCCTTGATAACCAGGGCGATGAAAAACCCTTTATCATGGGGTGCTACGGTATTGGTGTCAGCAGAACGGTAGCGGCTGCCATCGAACAGAACCATGACAAAGACGGGATGATTTTCCCCATGCCCATTGCCCCCTGCCAAGTCATCATACTCAACCTCTCCACCCAGGATGAAGAAATTACAGGAGCTGCCGAATCTCTTTATCAATCTTGCCTGGACAACAAGATTGAAGCCCTTATAGATGATCGCGATGAAAGACCCGGAATTAAATTTAAAGATGCCGACCTCATCGGCATACCTCTACGCGTAAATATCGGAAAAAATTTCTCCAAGGACAGGCATATTGAAATTAAGATACGATCTACCGGAGAAACTTTATCTGTTCCTGCTGACGAGGCCTTCGAAACAATAAGGACTTTCGTTTCAAAAGCTATGAACACAACAATATAGATCTGCAACAATGGCCACATCTCAATCCATTCAAAATAACAAGGCAGAATTCGAGGGCTTAAGCTGTCAGGCTTCTGAATATCTTTCTGACAATATCCTTCCCTCCCTGAAGGAAGCCTATCTTTTTGCCGAAGATATCTATGGTTCCCGTAAGTATAGTGAAAATGAATTACTCATCGACCACCAGCTTGAGGTTGCAAGCATAATCGCCTCTATGCGCCTGGATATAGAATCACTTCAGGCTGCCCTCCTTGGCCGAACAATCGAAACAAATAGTTCTGACAGCACAATCAATTCAATAGAAAAGAAATTCGGGAAAAGCGTCAGTGCAATCGTTGAAAGTCTCAGCAGAATTGGAGCCATTCGATTTAACCCCGATCTTGATTTTCAGGCAGAAAAAGTTCGGAAAATGTTTCTCGCCATGTCAAATGACATTCGCGTGCTTCTTATCATCCTGGCCGACCGTCTTCACGAAATGCGTATTATGGACATGCCTCTGAAACAGAAAAGAGGTTTTGCCTGGGAAACACTGGATCTTTATGCGCCATTATCAAGCCGCCTTGGTATTGACTGGATGAAAAGAGAGCTGGAGGACCTATCCTTTTCATATATTTATCCAGAAGAATACGAAGCTCTTGCCTCCAGGGAGGAATCCTCTCTGCACGACAGAAGTATCTATGTAGAGGAAGTAAAAAAGATTCTTACTGACATTTTAACTGAAGATAAAATAACAAATTTTCGCATTCTCGGCCGACCGAAACACCTCTACTCTATTTTCAGAAAGCTCATTGCCCAGAATATCCCGCTGGATAAAGTCTACGACAAGGTTGCTTTTCGCATCATTGTCCATGATGTAAGCGAGTGCTACAAGGTTCTTGGACATGTCCATGGTCTCTGGAAACCCATTGACGGCCGTTTTAAGGACTTTATCAGCTCACCCAAAAGCAATATGTATCAATCTCTTCATACTTCAGTGGTTGGTCCTGCCGGCAATTTCATCGAAATACAGATTCGAACAGAAGAAATGGATACTATTGCCCAGGAGGGAGTTGCAGCTCACTGGGCATATAAAGAAGGGAAAAGTGTCTCCCAGAAAGAAACTGAAATGTTCCAGTGGATGAAACAGCTTGTTCACTGGATGCAGGAATTGAAAGATCCATCAGACTTCATGGATGCCGTCAAAGGAGAGCTTCAGCGCCAGGATATTTATGTATTGACTCCCAATGGTGAAGTGAAAGAACTTCCCCAGAACAGCGTTTCCCTTGATTTTGCCTACGCAATTCACACCGAGGTAGGGAATCACTGCATGGGTGCAAAAATTAACGGCAAGCTGTTGCCCCTGAAAACCCCTTTACACAATGGCGATATCGTAGAAATCCTCACATCGACCAACCAGGTACCAAACAGGGGATGGCTCACTTTCGTTCAAACCAGCAGGGCAAAAAACAGGATCAGAAACTGGCTTCGTCAGGACGAAATGGCCAAGAGCCTGAAACTTGGTCAGGAAATATGCGAAAAAGAATTACGCAAACACAGCCTAAGTTTGAAAAAGATCATTAAAACAGGCCACCTGAAAGAGATTCTCAAAAAGGCAGGGAGTAATGGCCTGGAAGATCTGTTATGCAGAGTAGGAGCCGGAAAGATAACAACCAGAAGACTTGAAGAGCTTCTGACCCCTCCTGAAATCAAGGAAGAGAAAAAAGCTGAAGAATCCATTGCAGAAACGTTTCTCACCGAAAAACATGCTACCAGGAAACCGAGATCAGGGGATGCTATTGTAATTGATGGTATTGACGATATGCTGGTAAAAATCAGTCAGTGCTGCATGCCTATGCCCGGAGATGAGGTCATAGGCTTTATCACCACCGGCAGAGGAATATCGGTGCATAAGACAACATGCCCGAATCTTCATCATGCAGACCCAGCACGCCTTATAGAAGTAAACTGGTCATCAGGCGCTCATGGAACCCACCAGGCACATCTTCAGATTTTTGCTCAGGACAAGAAAGGATTGCTGGTAACTCTGTGTAATTCAATTACCACAGATGATGCCAACATCCTTCATGTTGACACACATACGGATAAAAACAATCTGGCCAGGTTAAATATCAAAGTGGAAGTATCCAGCCTTGATCACCTGGCCATTCTGCTTAAACACCTCCGTAGTGTGGAGGGGGTATTGGACGCTAAAAGGATATAATTCTTATATTTATACTGACTTAACAGCGGGTTTTACAACTGCACCGGATCGAATACATCGGGTACAGACCCTTACTTGTTTCGCGTTGCCGCCGGCAGTTGCCACTCTCACATTTTGCAGGTTCGGGAGCCAGCGGCGTCTGTTTTTATTATGTGCATGACTGACATTATTACCAGTAAGAGGTCCTTTACCGCATATTCTGCATACTTTAGCCATTTTTTAATTCTCCTTATCGAATCCGAGGCTGATTTTTACAGGAAAATCAGCCTCGAGAATGTTATCTTTTATAATTAACAACAGTGATACATACACCTTCCAGCATGGATTAGCAATATTTTTTTCTTTCAAAAAAAATCATAAAAACTATAAAACAGAGAACCTTTTCCAGGCGCTACTGTCTTTCATCTAACACCAAATGGCCGGCAAATAGCTTTATTGGCAGTTTTCATTTTAATTGACACATTGTAACCCTTCATGGTAACTGATTTTTTCCCGTCCATGTAACAATACAAGCCATTATTCCCTGAAAAGGATTTCGTACTTTAACCTCAACCATATACTAGATTCGCTATGAGTAAAAATAAAAACAGTTTTATTGATTTCTTTGCATCTGTCAAACTGGCGCTATTTGTCCTCTTCTTCCTCGCGGTTTCATCGATCATTGGTACCGTTATCCCCCAGAAAAAACCGCCTGAAGCCTACATTGAATTGTATGGCGACAATATGGCTAAATTGTTCCAAGTCCTTGACATACCAGACATGTATAATTCCTGGTGGTTTATCCTTCTTCTCGGCCTGCTCTGCCTGAATCTTATTGTCTGTACCATTAAAAGACTCCCCAATGTCTGGAGAATGGTGACACTGGACAACCTGACAACAGACCTTTCCCGACTCGGAAAAATGAAGGAGAGAAAAACATACCATCCTTCAGGCTCCATTAATGAAGCTGCCTCTCAGGTCAAGAACAGCATGACATCATGTGGATGGAAATCCAGTGAGACCGAAAGAGAAGGCGGTATTCTTCTTTTTGCCCAGACAGGCCCCTGGAGCAGACTTGGAGTCTATGTTGTTCACGCATCCATCATTGTTATTTTCATAGGGGCCATGATTGGCTCTTATTTTGGATATAAGGGCAGTATGATGATCCCCGAGACAACATCCAAGGATACTATTTTTGAATTCGGGACAGGTAAACCTCTAAAGCTCGATTTCTCCATACTGTGTGAACGATTCATCCTCACCCGATATGATACCGGCGCCCCCAAGGAATTCCTCTCGGACCTGGTCGTTCTTGAGCAGGGCAAAGAAGTCCTCAGGCGTTCCATCGAAGTAAATGACCCGCTTCACTATAAAGGTCATACCTTCTATCAATCCAGCTATGAGCCCTATAATAAATTCCTTGTCACGTTAACCAACAATAACACAGCCCAGAGTGAACGCTTCCTTGCTGAACCCGGTAAAGAAGTAAAATGGAAAATGGGGCAATCTGATATCACATATGGAATAATTAACAGACAGGCGACCAATGAACCCGGCGTTTTGAATTACAAAATATGGTTTGATGATGAGAGTGGCGAGCCATCTACCTTCTGGATACTGGACGGCGGATCTGTTAGCGTGCCACGGGGAGATACTGACTACACTTTCACCCTGAAAGAATTCTTTGCCACAGGTTTACAGGTGACAAAAGACCCGGGTGTCTGGTACGTATATATTGGATGCATCTTAATGCTGCTTGGCCTGACCGCTGCCTTTTTCGTATCGCATCGACGCATCTGGGTTTTTATTTCCAATGAAGATGGAAAAAGTCAGGTATTGGTCAGCGGCACCAGTAACAAAAACAGCCTCGCTTTTGAAAAGACCTTTGAAAAACTGACAAACAAAATAGACAGCGATCTCTCTGCATAACAATACTTTCTGGAACAAAACAAATAAGGAACAGGCATGACAAGTTCACAACTTTTAGGAATTTCTACACTTGGATACCTTTTGGCTTCTGCTGTATATATTGCCACATTTATATTTAAGACCAAAAAAAGCGGAATAATCGGCACCTTTATCATTCTCCTTACTTTTGTCATTCAGACAGTCGGTATTGGTCTGCGCTGGTATGAATCCTACGAAATGGGATATGGCCATGCACCGATGTCAAACATGTATGAATCCCTGGTCTTTTTTTCCTGGTCCATTATCATTTTTTACATCCTGTTGGAAATGAAATTTAAAAACAGGCTGCTCGGGGCTTTTGCCGTTCCTTTTGCCTTTGTTAGTATGGCCTATGCTTCTTTTGGCAAGGGCATAAACCAGGAAATCAATCCTTTAATACCTGCCTTACAGAGCAATTGGCTCATTGCTCACGTTGTAACATGCTTTATCGGATATGCAGCATTCGCCGTCGCCTGCGGCCTTGGCATTATGTATCTGATGAAAGCAACGTCTGATAACAAGTCAACAGAGAGCCTGATGAGCACTCTGCCCGACCTCAAGGTTATTGACGACATTACTCACAAAACTATTATCTTCGGCTTCCTATGGCTTACCGGCGGAATTATCACCGGTGCCGTCTGGGCAAATTCAGCCTGGGGAACCTATTGGAGCTGGGATCCTAAAGAAACCTGGTCCCTTATCACCTGGTTTATTTATGCCGCAACACTTCATGCCCGATTTACCCGTGGATGGCAAGGAAAGCGAATTGCCTGGCTGGCAATAATCGGTTTTTTTGCAGTAATGTTTACCTACTTTGGAGTCAACTTCCTCCTGTCCGGCCTTCACAGCTACGGCAGCAGTTAAGCTTCAAACCCTTCCCGCAATAGCAATCTCGACCCGACATCGGGCGGTATATAAACAGATATCGCCTGATGTCCTCTTCTTTTTTCACCCCGTCCAGACTACCTTGTTATAAACATCCCGTAACCATTCAGCGAAAAAGTTTATAGTTTCGAAAACCACCAAACTGTAACTGTTCTGCAGTGCTCCAGTTACGCACAAGCAGGCCGCCGAACTATATAACTATATGTGAGAAGGCCTGATCGTGTGTAGATGGGGTGCTGCTGAACAGTTACCACATTTCAGAGTAAACCTGGGACAAGGAGGTGAACCTATAGAAATGAATTGCCAATCATTTTTTAACGGTTATTGCTTGACAAATTAAAAAAGAAAACGTACAAACGATTACGGTATGGTAATCAACAAGTCTTTTGAATCAATACAAGAAGGGAGACAACAATGAAAAAAACACTTATTTTCGCAACAGCACTTTCATTCCTGGCATGTGCCGCTTTCACAGCTTCAGCAATTGCGTCCGACAAAGGTCCTGCTGACATGACGCTTGAGTCAACAATTGATGCAGCCTCCAAGCCAAAACCAGCTGTATTTCCTCATGCCAAACATCAGGAAACACTAGAATGCGCTGAATGTCATCACGGAAAAGATGCAGACGGAAAACAAGCCGCATATACTGAAGGTATGAAAGTAGAGAAATGTGAAAGCTGTCACAACAAAGCAGCAGGCATGCCAGCAAAGCTTGACACATTTAAAGCGGTTGCCCATGCCAATTGTAAAGGATGTCATAAAGCGACCGGCAAAAAAGAATTAACCAGTTGTAAAGCCTGTCATAAATAATCGATCGTTATAAACCGATTTCTTTTAGAATCTGTTTACAAAAGGGTTGCCTCTTGGCAGCCCTTTTGTTTTTTTAGTCTCCTGACATTATGCCTCCACGGCCATCCAAAAAGAAAAAACATGCTCTCTTTCACTGGACATGGAATCATGTTCATGTCTCAATTTTTTTCCTGTCAATCGGTTTTGCTCTCACCCTTTTTATTGCCATCCTTCTCTACCTCTTCATAACCCTTAATATTCCTGCCATAAGTTCCATTGAAAGCTATCAGCCCCCTGCAACAACAGTCATACTGGCCAGAGACAACACAATAATAGACCGTATATATACTGAGAACAGGCACGTTATAGAACTTAATCAGATGCCTGACCTTCTTCCGAAGGCCTTTATAGCTGCAGAGGACGCCAGATTTTTTGATCATGGCGGGGTGGACGCCTGGTCTATAACCAGAGCACTTATCCATAATCTTCGCAAAGGCGGAAGAGGCCAGGGAGGAAGCACCATCACCCAGCAGGTAGCACGCGGACTTTTACTAAGCCCTGAAAAAACATACACCCGGAAAATTAAAGAAGCGATACTTGCCTATAGAATTGATAAGGTTCTAAGCAAGGAAGAGATACTGCACATCTATCTCAACCAGATTTATCTCGGTGAAGGCGCCTACGGTGTCGAGGCCGCCTCGCTCACCTATTTCGGAAAACACTGCAAGGCACTGAGCCTCGCGGAAATATCTATTCTTGCAGGACTGCCACAGGCACCAAGTCGCTATTCTCCATTCAAACACTATTCACTCACTAAAAAACGCCAGGCATATGTTTTAAACAGAATGTCGGAGGAAGGATTTATTACCCCGACCCTTGCCAGAAAAGCCTATCAGAAGGCGTTATTATGGGGAAGCACTCCAGAAGCGCATAATAATTCAAGATACTTTGTTCAGCAAATCCGGAACTATATTACCCAGAAATATGGCAGCGAAATGCTCAAATCCGGTGGTTTGACAATTCACACGACACTGGACCTTGAGCTTCAGGAGACTGCAACTGCCGCCATCAGCAAAGGCGCTGCCCGATGGGCTGTCCGCAGCACATCAAAAACCAAAAAACTACCCCAGGCAGCACTTATTGCCATTGAAAGTGATACCGGAAAAGTACGTGCCCTTGTCGGAGGAACAGATTTCAACCGAAGCCAGTTCAACAGGGCTACCCAGGCAAAAAGACAGCCGGGGTCGGCATTTAAACCCATTGTCTTTGCCGCAGCCTTTGAAAAAGGTTTTACCCCTGCCTCTATCATTAACGATTCCCCGCTACTCCTGCCAGGAGCCACGGCTGGAACAAAATGGAAGCCAAGAAACTTCAGTGGAGAGCATTATGGCAATACAACACTGCAAACCGGCCTTATTCATTCCCGGAATATTGTCGCCATTAAGCTGCTGCAACAAGTAGGCATTCCCCCTGTCTCTGATCTGGCAAGGAGAATGGGTATTACATCTTCGCTACGAAATGATCTATCCCTGGCCTTAGGATCCTCAGAGGTATCACTTCTTGAACTGACATCAGCTTATACAACATTTCCCAATCAGGGGAAAGTTGCTGAACCTCTCTTTATTACCAAGATTACCGATCGCAATAACAGAATTCTTGAAAAGAATTCCACCATATCACATCAGGTTATCAGCCCTGAATCGGCATACCAGGTAAACAGTATTCTTCAAAAAGCGATTACAGAAGGTACCGGCAAAAGGGCCTGGGGCTTAAATGAAGCTGCCGCCGGAAAAACCGGCACAACAGACAGTTATATGGATGCATGGTTTGTCGGGTATACACAACAATTGGTAACCGGAGTCTGGCTTGGTTTCGACAGGAAACTTTCACTTGGTAAAAATGAAACAGGCGGCAAGGCCTGCGCACCAATATGGCTTGATTTCATGAAAAACAGCAAATTCTCTCAGGCTGGAGGAAATTTTCCTGTTCCGGATGGAATTGTATTCGCTCCAATAAACGAGAGCACAGGACAATATGATCCAACCAATAGAGACAGGTCAACCTGGATGCCTTTTCACAAAAACAGGCTTCCCCTGAAAGAACTCACCTCTCAGAATGGAGGATGACCAGGGGTTTAAAGATGTGTGTATTCAAATAAAAAAGGCAAAGCTTTTTAAAGACCCTGCCTTTTTTATAAAAGAATAAAAAACAATGGATAAGGTTCTTACGTTACGTATTATTAGTTATAGGTTAACCCGTCGTCGTTTTTTATTCTTGAATAGCTGTATTGCAAGCAGTGCGCCATACAAGGTCAAAACATCACATTATTTAATTTAATAATTAATTACAGCAAGTTATCGAGCCAGATAGTGACTTTTCAGCAAAGAGTCTGCTTCTAAAATACTGGGTGAGAATCCCCTTTTCAGCATAACGGCGCCATATCACCCAAGGATTTGGCAGGAATCCACCCCAGACAAACAAATATAATTCAGTCTACCTTTGACAATCTCGTAAAAAGTCTCGGGATGGCTAAGTAAAAAGTTTGATATACAA
>JACKQG010001010.1_pt1 | contig 39605 bp, 60 predicted proteins | sample 8237621 | NCBI WGS metagenome assembly JACKQG01 (sample SAMN15677084, study PRJNA649215) | marine metagenome | biome: marine; feature: Black Sea; material: saline water; isolation source: suspended particulate matter (SPM) from the Black Sea western gyre | collected 2013-06-09/2013-06-10 | depth... | reverse complement strand
AAATATGGTATAAGAAAGATAAGAAATAGTTTTTAATTAAAGGCCTCAAATAAAGTTGGGGCCTTACTATTTACAATATATATAACCACGGAGAAACATGGAAAACATTTTAGACCTCAGTATAGGAAAATCCGACCGAACAGTAACTATAAAAAATATTGAAGAGGTTACGATTGAAGTAAGAGGAAAACCGTCTAGTAAAGCGGTTTTTAAAGTAGAACAAGCAGATGGAAAAGAGTTTAACATCTCAGATGTATGGGTTGAAACAATGAAAGGGGAAAAAAAGATTCAAGGGCTATGGCTAAATCTTGATGAAGACGGCCAATTATCGGCTACCTCTACACTAGCTAAATTTTTAGCTTACAACCATCACAGCAACTTAAAAGAGTTTATAGGTACCACAGTAGAAGTCTACCCAGATCCAAATAACTTTTTAGTATTTGCCGCATGTGCCATCAATACACCAATACCACCAGTTGCTAAACAATTAAATTTATTTGATTAAATAAGGAAACTATTATGCAGACAACAAAACAATTACTTCCAGCCATTAATAATCTATACGACCTGGGTTTGACCGATAGCGAAATGCAAAAATTAACAGGTGCTTTTGATTTTGCAAATAAGTTTACAGGGCAACAGCTTGTAGAAGGCACAGACCAATTTTTAAATCGTCTTTTCTATGTACTTATAAAGCCCGATCTATACCTTTCATCAGTGTTTGCCTCAAACAATATTCAAATCCATAAGCTGCCCAAAAATAGTGATGGTACGAGTGAGCAGCCGGAAAATTACCCTTCGCTTTTACAATGGGGTGCCGGATTCACCTACTCTTCCTCGAAATACTTCTCGAGAACAGCTGTCCTTGACGGAGCTTTTTGCTTTGAAACAGCGGTAACCGAAAGTCACTATGAAGACTTGTTACAACTGACATTTTTAATAGATTCACTAGCCGCTAGAAAGCTTAGAAGAAGACTTTATACAGACTCTAAAATATGCAATCCTATGATACTCGTGCACGGTCCGGGTGAAGCTATAACTACTTTGAGAGGCACTGTTGACGAAAACTTGGAGGAATTCAGTCGTGATCTGTCAGATGATCGAACGGAGTGGGCAGATCTCGAAAAGTTGTTGGCACAGCTCACATCTATCTGGCCCGAGATGAAGATAACCAAAGAAACGCTCACCGACGAGGCTATAAACCGCTTAAGAAGGACCTCTGGACTTATAAAGACAGTTTTTGTTGGGGAGTGGGATAATAAACGTCTCTTTATACAAGTTTCGAACGGGAAACGTTGGTCTTATTGGAGTGGGGAACGTCTTACACTTTCTTGGGGAATCCTTCCTCATACTCATGGTGCCTATGATTACTGTGACGTTGGACGTACTTGTTACAGTAATGACAGATCAATTACAAGGTTTAGCACATGTTTTGGACAAAAAATCTTCTTTGAAGAAGAGCCCGTAATTCCGAGTAGTCAAGTAATAGAAGAAGAATGGGGTAATGGCGATAGTGATGCCGTGGAATTAGTATCCAATCAGCAAGCAACCTTAGTTGCAAAACGTTATACCCAAAGACTGATTCGTGAAAAACGAGAACACGAAGCGGAACAATTATTAAGGGATAAAACACAAGAAAAGATTGCGACTGTAAAGCACCTTGGAAAAACCTTAAAAATTAATGAGGTAGTCTATACAAAACAGAGTGTTACGTATCAAGGACAAACGCTAACAATTACGAAGTCGAACACTGAATTTTGGTGTAATACACTTCTAACTAGATTAGCTAGTGCGCATGGTATTAGTGGCATACTATTTGATAATGCTATTGAGTATTTTGTTATGGCTGTAGCGAGTCAAGCCGCCCCAGGCAATGAGGTAGAAGGAAAAATTGGTGATGTAAAGTTTAAACTGACAGTCAAAACTTCTACAAGTATGCGCCAAAATGGTCCAGTAACCTCATCGAGACTTTACCTTAATGGATACCGAATAAATACCGATGAAATAGAGAAGTGTTTAGAACGGGCGTTGTGTTTTACTACGCAAGAATCGTTTGATGGCTTTTTAGCTTCGGTTAGTAAATGTTCGCTGTATATTCATAAATACTTGCAGCTTGGAATAGATGTAGTTGTGAAGGATAATTTTGATAATACTGTAATAACTATGAAATTTCCATTAGAGCGACGGAAAGGTATTAACTACTTAGTACTAGGGCAAAATGAGTTTAGAGTCTCAAATACCAACCGACTAATTCGCCTTCGGAATGCGTCGGATATTTTATCTGTAGTGAACACACTATTAAATGGGGATACGGTATTAAATGTAGCAGCGGTAGATATTAAAGCTATCATAGTTGCAGGGAAAAGAGCTTATGTGGATGCGGTAGAAAAAAGTAAAGAGCTTTTAGCGAATACAGAAAAAGTCTTTAGCCTTGCGGCAAGTACCTTTACTATTAACGGCACACAAAAGCACGGGTATAAAATTCCCGGAAAAATGCGTACCTATTTTCTAGAAAACAATGTAGAATTAGATGAGCGTAGAAGTTGTGGCGTATACGACTTTAACACAGGACAGTATATCTGCATTGTGGATAAGTCCACCAGCCAAGTAGGAATGGATAAACTAGTAAATAGAATTTATGCATTGCATAATGATACTCTGGTTGCCAATCAAATTAGCACTTTAAAATAATAATCAGGAGACAGAAATGTCAAACAAACTAAAGAACTTTAAAAAAGAAATGGAAACAACAGTAACTGTAAAAATTGTTTCTTCAAGTGGCCACGATGAGTATGAAGATACTGCGGTAATGGCTTTAGATAGAATTGCGTCTGAGTGTAATGACAATGGGAAATGGGCCTATATTAATGGTACCCAAGTAACTCCTGGAGAAATTACTATCTCAGATATTCTAGAAGCAGAGGATATTACATTAACAAACGCACTTGTTGGTGGACAATAAATAACTAATAATCAGTAATTACGCATGGGACATATTCGTTACGAAAATAACTGGTCTATTCGACGAGGTGAGGGGCTTGGCTGTGCCATCCTCTCGCTTCGACTTTATATGGACGGACTAGTATTTGAAATTTTAGATCAAACACTCTATATAACATTCCCAGGCAATTAGAATAACAACCTTATATAAGGAAAAACACATAAACATGATAGTAAACACAATAAAAACTGAGGACGGCTTAACGCCTCGGCTTAGACAGAAAATCGAAAAGACAATTAAAGACACTCTTATACATGGTGGAGCCAAGTTTGCTACCCAGAGAACAGTATCAGAGAAGTTTAATTTAACCCAAAAACTCACTGGAACTCTACTAAATACAGTAGTAGCCCAACTTGTGAAAGATGAAATTAAACGAGATAGTAGAGTAGTAAAAACTTTTACATCTGAAACCACAGATGGAAATACCAACTACAATACACTTATTGACTACGTAATACTTCATCATTATAATGGAGAAACTATTCGTGCTCTATTAGCTGAGAATGACGTAAAGGTCCCTTATAGAATTGTATATGCCCATATGAAGAAAATCAAAGGGTGTTATAAAACCGTTGTAGGTGATACCAAAAAGGGTGGAAGAGGTAATCTAGACGGATGCCACTTACATGGACCATTGACTATGGACACTCGTGGAGTACCTGCCTATCGCCGCTATGGAGTGCCTAACTTTGTTGGAACTCATGGAGAAAACATTCGTATGGCTACCTTAGCCAAACGTTTACAAACGGATGAGCCGGTAGTGCTTAAAACGTTTACCCGTGAAGAAATTCGAACTAAAGACTTGGACTACCTAGTTTATAAAGTAATTTCACAAGGCCGGAAACTTAACCATGTGCGCACACGCTTAGGTCTGCAACATGTGTTAGATGAGTGGGGCATTCCTAATACGCCAGAAGTTAGATCCGTATTTAAGTAATGGAACTAACAATTTCTCAAGCAGTTTATAACCAAGTTATAAGCTACGGTGAATCCGATAAAGCTAATGAAGTTTGCGGTGCCTTCTTAGGAACTAAAAGGACAGCGACTGAATGGACGTGTGATGAGTTTATACCAATGAGAAATATTTCTCAAAAGGGTCGGGGGAGTAATTATACTCCCGACCCGAATGAGCTGTTCAAAGTGTTAAGTCAAACAACTCATATGAATCGAGATGCTAAAAAAGATCTTATAGGTATATTTCATACTCACCCACACCATGCCCCTATTCCTTCTAGTATTGATGTGCATGGAGCAGGGTATAAAGGCTTTTATATGATTTACTCTCCTAAGTATACAGATGAAAAAACGTACTTTTTTGATGGTCAAACACCAGAATTTACACCAACAACACTTATAGTAAAGGATACCCAATGAAGCAGAAAATTTTAATCGTAGGGGCCGGTGGCATTGGCTCTTGGCTAGCCGCCCAACTTTACGAACTTGAGCGCCATGGACAATTAAATAGTCTTATTATAACCTTTGCTGACGATGATACCGTTGACTCGAAAAATCTTCTATATCAAAACTTTGGTGTAGAGGATCAGCTAGATCTAAAAGTCGATTCCTTATCGGCTCGTTATGGGTTTTTAAGTCTATCAGATAGAATTGAAACCCCGACTACCCTAGATGAGTATGACTGTGTTATTTCAGCAGTGGACAATACAAAATTTAGAAAATTGCTGTTTAAATGGGCCCACGACAACCCAACAAAACACTGGATGGATTTTCGAAGTGAGGGACGGTCCTTAGCAGCATTCACTAAAAGTGCTACAAACACATTTCAAAAAATGATGGAAACACTTGGAAAAGAAGAGGTAGAAGACGGTAGTTGCCAACGTAATTGGGAACTAGATGATGGGATTATTCAAAATGGAAATAAAGTTGTTGCAGCCATTGGCTCGCAATATATTTTAAACTACACGAGAAACCAGGCTTCGCCTGCTCAAGTGATTTTGTCACTTTAACCAATAACCAACAAATAAATAGTATGAGCGATAAACTCAAATCAAGAAAACTATGGGTGGCCTTAGGGGGCGTACTTGTAGTAATTGCAACAGAGTGGCTGGGCTTACCAGCAGCTATGTCACAACAGATTGTTGATTCCATAATTGTTATTATACCATCATACCTTGCTGGACAAGGCTTGGTAGATGCAATTGGGGCATACAATCCTAACGGCAAAAAAAAGTAAGTTAATTATTGGGAAGGGCGGGCTATTTCTAGCTCGCCTACCTTAAACCAGAGAACAATATATGTTTTTCAAAAAGTATAAAACTAAGTTAGCGGAAGAAAATCGAGACAAACTAAAGCGTGCATTAGAGCTTATTGCAGAGCATTTTGAGCTAGACCTTGAAGATATCCGAACTGAGTTATCACAAATCTCAAAAGAACTGGCTCGCGCAAATATGAAAATAGATACGATAGCCAAACATTCTCTAAAGGAGTCATAAGATGGAAGCCTACTTTAATACAATAAAAGACTACGAAGTATTGCCTAAAAAAGAAGAGCGGGAACTGTTAAAAAAAGCTAAAGCTGGCAGTAATTCGGCATACGAAAAAATTATTGCTTGTAACCTAAAGTTTGTAGTTTCAGTCGCAAAACAGTATCAAAATAAAGGCCTACCATTGGACGAACTGATAGCCGAAGGGAATTTGGGACTCGTCAAAGCCTTTCATAAATTTGACCTTAAATATAAAAACGGTTTTATTACATATGCAGTATGGTGGATTCGCCAATGTATTATGAATGCGCTTCATGAACACTCAAGACTTATTCGCCTACCCGCAAATAAAATAACCGCAGTCACAAAAATTATGCATGCGAAAGATCACTTAAAACAGGAGCTCTTACGTGACCCGACTAACGGAGAACTCAGTGATTACATATCAGATACGCCCAGCGATAAAATCTTTGAAGACCTAAAATATAACTACTCGATTGTACCTTTGGACGCGCCTCAAACGGACAATCAAAAAACACTTCATGAGGTACTCCCAGGACATCCATCCGATATTCCGGACAGTTCCTCGGACTCACTAAAAGAAGAGATTGGCTATATTTTATCAGAATTTACCGAACGTGAACAGCAAATTATAGAGATGTATTTTGGGATTAACCAGCCACGGAACTACACCCTCGAAGAAATTGGTGTGGACTTGGGGCTTACGCGTGAACGTATTCGACAGATAAAGTTAAAAGTTATTAATAAACTAAAAATGCAGCATAGAAGTGATAAACTAAAGGTATACTTAGAAGATGATATATTTGACTAATAAACAAGAGCTCGAGGAGGCTTTGGCTTACTTACAGCCGAAAACTATTCTGGGGCTAGATACGGAGACAACCGGGCTCGATCCTTTAACCGACAAAGTATTGCTAATTTCGGTAGGTGACGAAACCGCACAATTTGTGATTGATGTAGCACAACTGGGATCCGATATAACTCCCTTTATGGAGTTTATCACATCAAAAAATATAGTTAAAGTTCTACATAATGCTAAATTCGACTACAAAATGTTAAAAGCAAATTTTGGGACTGACTTGCAAAATATTAAAGACACCTATCTTGCAGACTGCCTGCTTACCCAAGGCCAGCCAAATATTTCACACAGTTTAGATGCATGTTTAGAGCGCTATAGAAATGTCTCCTTATCAAAAAACGAGCAAAAATCCTTTATTGGGATGGCTTATGGAGAAAGCTTTACAGCGGAGCAACTTGATTATTCCGCAAACGATATTAAGCATATTCTACCATTATTTACGGCTCTTCATAAAGAAATAAAAGCACGTGGAATGGAGACATTAGCGGAGCTGGAGTATGAAACATCTCGAGCAACCGGCGACCTAGAATTAAATGGGATCTATTTAGATAAATCTAAATGGCTAGCCTTAAAAGATGGAGCAGATACAAATAGGAAAGCTAAAAAAACTATCCTAGACTCTCATTTTAAAGCCTATTGTGAAATAGACGAAGATGGGTTCCCGATAATTAATTACAGGTCCCCTAAACAGTTGCTTCCTATTCTCCGTAAAATCACACGTACAAGTATACCGTCGACAAGTGTGCAAATTCTAAAGAAATTTTCACACCCCGTAATTGACGCACTACTTTCCTATAGAGCAGCTGAGAAAAAGTTTTCTACATATGGAGAAGAGTTCTATAATAAAAATGTGCACCCAGTAGATCAAAGAGTCCATGGAGACTTTTGGCAACTTGGCCGGGCACATACAGGACGCTATGCAAGCAGCAATCCCAACATGCAAAATATCCCAAGAGAGGCGGCTTATAGAGCCGCTTTTACAGCACAGTCAAAAGACTATAAAATAATCGCAGCAGATTTTTCGGGTCAAGAATTGCGATTATTGGCACATATAAGCCAAGAACCTAAATTTCTAAAAGCGCTGGAAGAGGGTGTAGATTTACACACAAATTCAGCAAGTCTAGTATTTGGAGTTCCATACGAAGAAGTATCTAAAGCACAACGAAATTCAGCGAAGTCAATTACATTTGGCTTGGTGTACGGAATTGGGCCTAAGAAACTAAGTGAAAATTTAAAGATTAGTTATAATGATGCAATTTATCTAATGAACAAATACTTTAAAACTTTCCCAGAGATTAAAAAGGCGCTTGATCGATTAGAAGCCCAGGCACGAGACACTAAAATGGCCATCTCCCCTTTAGATGGGAGACAAAGTGACTTATCCTTCAAAGATTGGACCAGTAGAGGTTCGGTCGCGCATGCATTAAATATCGCGAAGAATCTGCCGTTTCAAGGAACTGGCGCAAGTACAACAAAACTTGCACTCTGTAGAATTAAACATCGATTTGACAAAAAAGGATATGGCTCTGATGCAAAATTAATCAATGTAGTCCACGATGAAATTTTAGTGGAATGTAAAAACGAAATAGTGGCGGATGTTGTGAACATCGTAGAAACTGAAATGGTAAAGGCCTTCAATATTTACGCCCCTTCAGTACCTATGGAAGCAGCTGCAGAAGTCGGCAACCATTGGATACATTAATGAGTAAAAAAAAGATGACTGACCCCGTAAAATTTTGTGAGTCAAGCTACCCAGAAACAATGAAAGAATTTAAGCGCCTACAACATGAGGACTATAAAATCTTTTGTAAAAAACAAATGGACTATGGTCCAGGAAATATTGCTATGGGCACTGCTTTAACTACAGATGACGATAAACAATTAAGCACAACTGCTACCATTATTCGAATGAATGATAAGGTACAGCGCTTATTGAATCTAGTAGTGAAAAGTAGGAGGAATCCGCAGAATGAATCTGTGGAAGATGCGTTTGGGGATCTTACAGTTTACGGTATTATAGCCCGAATTGTTTCAAACAATAAATGGGCTAAGTAAGTAATGGGAGGAGTATATCCTCCCATTACTTATTTTTTTAGCTTAAAAGTAAGCTGCTACTATTCCCCATCCGGACCATTAGGGAACTGCTTGATACTAATGGGCTGGATGGCTGCTGCTCGTAACGAGACGTTTTCTAATAAAACGGTTTGCTGGGCAGCTAATGAGAATTGATGTCCTTGAATGAAACATTCTTCTAAGAAAAAGCCTCCATAACCTCCTTTATCCATGTCACGAATAAGGAAAGCTAGTCCAAGAGGGTGGTTAAAGTACTCAGATGCTAGATTAATATAAAAATCCTCTCCAACAGGTCCAGGCAAATCGTCGACAGTTACCGTATTGGTCCTGATTTGTTCCTCTAAAGGAGGTGTGACATTTTGATAAACGGTTTTCATGAGGCTTGGACCATTAAACATAACACGAGCTAAGGTTGCGCTGATTTGTACACGTCCAGGCACAAAAAAAGGTCTTCGAGACCCGATCTCAAATAACTGTTGTAATTGTTTGCTTTGCTGAACCGCTGCATTTTCTACCAAGCCGATCGGAGTCAAAGACTCGATCATATCTTGTGTAGACTCTGCATAACTAGCTGTAGCGGAACATACAATAACGGATTCAGACGAAATATATCCGGTACCTTTTCCATAAAGCCCATCAAGCGGCTGTACGTGATTAGGTCCAAAATTATCTGTCCAGTTTTCTAAAGTATTTGGCATTTGTATTACCTCCTAATTAAAAGATTAATTGAATCTTAATGTAGTTTACAGGATACTTAGGTAACAACTGAATGTCAACTAAAATTGTATCAGGGCTTAACTCGTCAACTTTTAAACTAGACAGTTTAAAGTCATTAAGTACTCCCGTCCGTACAAGATAAAGTCCTTGCCCTACGATTACAGAATTTAAAAGTTTTAAGAAAGATGGTGTAATATTATATTTACCAATATAAGGTTTTACACCCTTTCTTACAAATTTTGCTGCAGCATCTATTGCTCGTGTAATACTCAACTCACGTTTCGCTACACTAGTAATATCTGTAGTCATTTGATGTCGAGAAATGATCGGAGCACTAGCTGAACTTTGTGTCATAATATATGTTCCGCCAGAAGCCATAGTGTTCAAATTCTCGTCTGAAAAGTAGTCTTGTGATCCAATAGTTTTAGAAATGCCTACAGTAGCTAAATTCGTGAATGGTTGTTCAGGCACTTGGCCAGCTGATTGTCCAGCAACGACCGCACCATAATTCCACCCTGGAACAGGAACATAAGCAGTTAATTCATCAATATTAGCAGCTATCATTTCTGCCCATACAGCGTCAGTAATCGGATCCATTGCATAGTAAGTTTTGGCTCCAACAGTGGTGGTCCCAGTAAAACGTGCAATAAAGCCATAAGTACTAAAGGTAGAGTACGTACCCATACCAGCAAAACTAGCTTGTATCCACCCTTGTTTAAGAGTCGAAATGTGTCTTAGTTCTTCAACATAGCACATATCAGGATGTGTTAGTACTAAGCGTTTAGACCCATGAACAGAGTTGCCATCTCGTATAGCCGCGGCTATGTCGCCCTTATTTTCAGCACCGCCGTTAGCGTGGTAATTGCCTGTGGTGGGGATTTCAGCATTGACAATTGCAATACGTTCTTTTTTATTGGCTGGGGAAGACTGAGTCTCACAGTGAGTTTTATAGTTACCGGCAACATCATGATGTGTCATAGGGGCTATGCAGTAAACCTCTTCAAGCTCTAAAGCATCTAAAGCGGCTCCTGTAAATTTATCTGAAGTGGCATCTGCCGTTCCATAATAGCCAATAGACGCGCCTGCATTAGACATAGCGAGGCTACACCCAAATGCTAGAGGGTTATAGCTAACCGGAGTGCCTAGTTTGGTTTCAATTTCACCCTGACTTTCAACAACAGAGTAAGAATTTAGATTGGTTTTCAAGGTTCTATAAGCAACCTTAACAGAGGCTTCATCGCCGAATGGTACCTCGGAAAGCGACCCACTTATAACTACCTGGATATCACTAGCCGTAAAATCTGTTCCCTCTTCTAAATGAATAACTTGACCAGTTATACTGCCTTTTGTCCCTATTAAATCAACGGTTACCAGCCCGAGACCAGCATTATCGACACTGCTAAAGTCACTGTTAACCGCGTCAAAATTAAATGAGGCCGATGTACCACTGTATGTGATGTTAGGCACTTCAGTCATAGGTTGTACATGATAGGCCGGCCCTACAATTGCTGATCGTAAATCAGGATCAGTAAAAATCGGAGTAGCAGACTGTTGTACTTGTGAAATTTCTACGCCTGGTTTTCTATAGGCCATAATTCAATTTCCTCCTAATAATTAATATTATTATTTCAAGTCTTTTGAGTGGCAATTCGTGCGCGCTGCTCAAAAGAATTTTTTTGTTTAGTTTTTAACATGCCAGCTCCTAAAGACCCTACTTCCCATCCCATTGCTAGTCCAGGAGCAATAGTCCATTTAGCGGCTTCACCTGTTGCTCTTACGAGTCGGTTACCAAGGCCTCGTTTATTGCCTTGTTCATCAGTGCTATTGGTAGCAAAGTCAATTGCTCCCATTCCAACGCCAGCACCCATCGCTGCTTGTCCTAGTTGTCCGGCAGCTGTTCTTTTAATCACAGCCTGTCCATTTCTAAATCCTAATTGTTGTACATTTCTATGTGTCTGTCCAGTAGCTATTCGTCTAAGAGGATTATTTTTAATCTTTCCACCTACAATTTTAGAAGGGTCTACTGTTTTATATCTAATATCGTGCATTATTCGTTTTCCAAATTCTTTAGGACTTTTAACTAATGTCGCTAAATTCTCTCTAGCTTTCATAAAAGGTCTTTTTAAAATTCCTGGCTTTCCTGCAGCCATTCCTTTTTGAGATCCAGCCAATGTTTTCGAAATATTTTTAGCTGAAGTGGCCCTTCGTCTAGCTCATACCATCCCACGTCTAGTCGCCATACTTGCACCACGACCGCCTAAACGTGCTACAAGACTTCCGCCTAATCTGGCTAAAGCCCCATACAAAGCATGTTTATCAACAGAAGCAGTTTTAGAAAGCTCGTCTAAAAAAGCCTCCATAATAATTTTATTCTTATCTATCATTCACCGCCTTCTGGTAACTCATTAAATATACTGCCTACACCTGAAAAAGTAAAGTCAATTCCTGAAAAAGTTTTAAAGTATCCAAATGCAGATTCATTATTAGGCAATACAAATTGCGTATTTGATCCGTCTATTGCCCCTACTAAATCAACAAGAGTTCTAATTTGGCCTGAGTCATTATCGGTATACGTTACTAAAAGATCAGATGTTTCCGCAGGCGTAAATAATGTGTCCACTCTAGTCCCGCTTGTTAGTGTAAAGTGGATGCTTTCAAAAAGCTCCGCCTCTCTTCCTTCCTCAGGGTAATAGGTAAGAGAAATATCGGCAGTTTTAAAACTTGTGCTGATGTCTTTCTCCATCATATAACTAAAGGAAATGGGAACTGCAGTTAATTCAATCTCACTTGTAGATTTTAAAATCTGCTCTTCCCCTATGGAAAGGCCAGTTAAACTGTGTATTCCATGCCTATAAATTGAGTTTTTAAATCCCGTTAAAGACATAAAAACTATGTTTGCAATTTCTTCGGCTTGTAAGCCTTGCTTAGAAATACAATTAATAGTTACTGAACCTTTAATTAGATCCGAGTAGTCGGGCTGCTCGCGCTCATTTACTAAAAAGTCCCCTAAAGTTTGAGGTGTACTTCCGGCCTGTAGCGCTTGATGGCCTAGACCTCCTTGTCCGCGTGTCGCGTAAGCTCACCCTAAGGGGCCCCTAGATACAATAATCGAAGGCCGTTGCTCTACCACCCCTAAATCAATAGCATTCTTATCAGCAACTAACACACGTGTGGTTCGCACGTCTTTAGTTCATTGATAGCGTGCTTCCGTCGAAAACACATGCTGAAGGAAAGTAGTAAACAAATGTTTTACATCGAGTGTAATACTTCCCGTACCAGTATAAACCTGGTTATCCGAAGTTAAGGCACCTTTAAAAAAGATTCCTGACATGCTACCCTACCTGAATATCGTCCAAAGAGTTCACAGTATTAAATAGCGCTCCTTGCAAAGAATTGCCTTGTGAGCGCTGTTTAGCTTGTAATTGGGCACTAGTTACAATTTGTTGAGTAAGAGTTTTTATACTTAATTCAATCTGTGCCTCATTATCTTTCGACGTCAGTTCCATACCTAAATATAATAAAAAAGTTAAAAATTGTCAAGCTGTATTTAAGGGCGGATATTGCGGCCATAAGGACCTACTGTACTATCAACAGCATCGAAACGTTGGTAATTTGCTGAGCCTCGTTAGGCACTGACCTCATAGACATCATCTTCAAATGAAACCCGACTAGCTTGTATACTTTGCTCGATTACAAATCCTTTTACTTCGATCTTTCTAACCGCCTTAACCATTCATCTCGTATTCTTTTCATCTACTATTACATCTCGCACTTGAAAAGGAGGATAGTTCGTAGTAGTTATCATTGTATCTGACGGCCGTCAGTCTCCAAACATATTAATTTGGTTATACTTCGGGGAAGGTGTCATTAATGCTTTAAATGAGATGGGGTTAAAATAACCGCCGGTCCAACCCGTACCATTACAGGTATCACAATCGTCATACTTAATTCGAAATAAAAACTCGTCCCAACACTCTGCGCAATGTGTCCCTCAAGACCGACGTTTCAAAAGTTTTAAGCTACGCCCAGAATACCGGTTAAGAGCTAAATTTTTTCGCCTTAGAATTTCTCGGTGTGTTTTCTCAGCAGTGGTGTCTTGGACATACGCAGGAGGCTCTGGTGTTACGGACTTTGCGCCCGTTGATGTGTTTGTGACCTCAAGTTTATAAAACCACTCTCGATGTGGGTTAGCTAGCCCGGATACAGATGTATCGGAATACGAATAGGCGTTAGCTGAAATTCCTGAAGCAACAAGTTCATACTCTGTAATATCCGAACTTGGGGCCTCACACTTATACACATCAAGCGTATATAAAGTTAAGTCTTCCCTAGTAGACATAAACGTTCATACAAGCTGTAAACTTTCTAAGTCATAAGAATTAATATTAAGTGTGTCTAAGACCAGCACTGATATTACCAGATAGTATCTGTATCAGACGCGTTTCCATATTCAGAGCCAACACCGCCATAAGCCTTATCAATATTCTCTCCTAGCTTCATTGCCTGCACACCTCTAACGTACTTATTAATTAGTATATTATAGTAATTGATGTAACGGCCATATTTGTCCATATCTTGAACTGTCACTCCACCGCCGTCATTGTAAGTAAGAGTATTTCGAGAGGCGTGGATACCTTTAGCGGACAAGAGCTGTAAGACTGCTCCCATCTTAAGAATATTTCAACTGGGTACGTCGGAAAATTTTGTCCAGGTAGAGGTAGGTAAAAATTCGTAGTTGATCTCATCAAGAGCGTCTTGAATATAATGATAGAGTTCAGTATCCGACGACTCTTCAGCTTGCTCCAGAATATTTAATTCGGCACGATCGCCTACTCACGTTCGAAGCCGGTCTACATATAACTGGTCTTCGTAAGGAATCATATCTAAAAGCAATTGTTTTTTACTAGGCATTGTCATAGTCCTCCAAAATTACAATAGTTAGCACACTACGAGTAGGGACTGTTAATTGGTCTCCATTAGTGTAAGTTATTTGAAACTCTCCCAAGAAAACCCCATCTACATCAGTGTCCGCACTAGTTCATGAGTACCTAACCTTGCCGTCAGAACCGTCATCAGAAACACCATCGTCTGGCGGTAATAAAGAAACATTTGAACTATTATTAACTTTAATAATAAAGGAATCTGCGTCAACCATAGTAAACTTTATAGTCTTAACTTCGCTCCCACTTAAATCCAGCGCCAATCCGTCAACATCTTGTAACACCGTATCTAAAAAAGGTCTAGTGTCATTTCGTTTCATAAAAATTGTGCTTGATACCATGTTAATTACCTATTTGTTTATTTCTAAACTAGTTTTAGTTGGGTCCACTGGAATGCTAGTGTTACCTTGTGAGCTCTCTGTTTCCACTTCAGCGAATGAGTACTCATCAATAGTAAATGTAAAATCACTGCCAAACCCTCCTTGTGGGCCAAGAGGAAAAAGCTGAGGGTCTTCTCCTAAAACACGTATCTCGTCTATATAAGGCTTTACTAATTGTAACATCAGTTAAAATATACGAGAAATAAGAAACATAGTCAAGATGAAAAACAAAAAAGGGGAGCCAAAAGGCCCCCCTTAATTTAACCCGTTATAGGTATGTTACTTACGATTTATTCAAAGAGACCTTAGCACAAGCAGCGGAGTTACCGATACCAATGCCAAGTGTTTCGTAGGCAGCAAAAGAAATTACATTCTTTTTCTTTTCAATCCAGAACTTTGTATCGTTCAAGACATTAAAGTTACCTAAGAACTCTTGTCCAGCAAATGCATACATATAATGATTCGTAGCATCAGACAATAGGTCAACCTTATTAGACACAATTAACTTGCGACCAAATAAAGAAGCGTATGTGTATCCATTAACGGATAGCTCTGATCCAACAGCATCACCAACAGATGTTGCATCCCAACGGAACAATTTGTTAAACATTACTGTAGACATAAGAATAGTCTCAGCTCTTAACTCATTTCCATCGAGAACATTAAACAAGGCTTCAAACACTTCTTTATTAAATGCACCGTTGGTGGTCTCTGTCCAGTCACCAAGAGCATAAGCCGCAGGACTAGCAGAAGAGCCGCCAGCATTAGCTGCTATTGCTGCATCGACTGTTTTAATAAAGTTTGAGTCTTCGATTTTTTGAATATCTTTAACACTGTTACGTTCGATTACTTCTGTAAGAGGCATTTCATATGCCAACAATTCTTCTTCAGTTTTCTGAAAATCTTCTGAAGAGATCATGTAAAAAGGAATCTCATAACGTTCGCCTTGCAAATAATTGCTAGTTGGCTGTCCACGGAAGTTAACAGTCATAGCCTTTGAATTAGGCTCGATGTCAACGATACGTACTAAACCATCATGATTCACAGATCTCTGTAAATCGGCTTTTGTTACATATTCGGGTTGAATTACTTTTCGCGCAAAGGATACTTCACGCAGTTTTTGACGAATAAAGGATGAACCTTCCATTGCAACTTTTTCAAGCCCTTCAGGAGAGTTCAATTTCTGAACGAATAGCTCATTAATCGTACTTGCAGATATATTACTCATTTTCTATCCTCCTATTAAGCTGAAACAAATTCAACAACTTTAGCATATGAATTACCAAGCCATGAATAGCTAGCTTCCTCACCGATTGCATAACCAACTACTGCACTATTACCAGTAGAAGTAATAGTTAACTTACCGTCTGAGTCTACATATACAGGTTTTCCAGCTGTATAGGCATCGCCAGCAACACATTCGGATGTTTTCGCCCTATAGTTACCATATAAAATAGTAACCTGACCAGATGCACCCTTATCGGATGACCATTCTGATCCTCTATTCTCTGTCCAAATTGCATAAGCAGACTCGCCACTTGCTGGTGCACCACCGTCCCATGAAACAAAGGAGCCTTGTGCTACGCCTGAAAGCAGGGTGGCGTCGCTAATATCAAATCTTGAACAAAGATTTATATCACTAAGAAGTTCTAACATTGTGTGAATTCCTCCTAAAACAACGTTTTTTTATTTAGTATTCTTCTAAAAGCAATCTAGTTAAGGGATCAAGAGAGCCGTCATCTTGAAGGTCTTCACTAAGGGTTCCAAAATCGAAGCTGTAGCTTCCTTGTTTTTGAATCTCAATGGCCTTCTCAATAACCTCCAGTTCCTCAAGCGATTTCTCGCCAAGCGTTGTCAGTGTTGAAAACACCTCCTCGGCTGCTATATTACCTTTACTATACAAAGAGTGAGTTAAACTCTCCGCCTTTTTTATTAATTCAAGATCAGCAGTCAGCGACTCGTTCTCTTTTTGCAGAGTTCGAATGGCTTGTGCAGCTAATTTGGTCAACTTATCGTTTTTCATATTATGCTAACTTTGGACTACGTCCGCGGTTTAATCCTTCCCAATAAAATCGAGCGGCTGTCGCTCTTTGTCTATCATTCTCAGTACGAATATCATACTGATGCGTTAATAATCCGCCACCTAAAGCGCCTACAGTGGAAGCTGCAAGTGCTCCGGCAACTAAACTATTAATTGAGCCAGGCGTTTGTTGCTCGAGTTTTTTAGTATTAGCTAAAATTTTCTGTGCTTTTTGGTTGCTCTTAGCAATATCGTGTGCTTTTTGAGCAGACCGTACAGCACTCTTAGCTTTTCATGCCTGACTAAAGATACCCTGTTTCTCAAATACTTCCGAAGATTTACGGTCAGTTTCAATTAAGTAACCAGCCACTTTTTCTAAATCCTCTGGAGTATAAGAGTTAAAACGAGCAGTTAAAAACTCTTCAGCCAAATTAACGTACTTACCTAAAATAAGTTCTGCTAATTTGTCCATTAAAGTTTACTGTTCGTCTTCAGGTAAGTTATTTACTAGCTCTTCTACAAAAGAACGAGCCATTACTTGGCCAGCTTCTATGTATTCCGATACTTTTTCCATGCTTTCTTCTTCATCGATATCGGTATCTAACATATAAGCAGCAAGCTTAACTACGTCTTCTTCAGAATAGTCTTCGCCATATTCTTCGGCTAAAATGCTATTAGCGGCTTCAGCGTATTTAGCTAAAACGTCAACCCGCTCGTCAACAACTGCAGCTGCTTCTTTTTCAAGTGCAGCAGTTTCGTTAGCTTCTGTGGAAGCATTAACCATATTTTCGTAAGTTTCTAATAAACCCATCTTAATTATCCTCCGGGAAGTATGCGTTATAAAGAGATCTTAGGATACGGTCCTCAGGGGAACTCTCATCAGTATATTCAGCTTCTTTCTCTACAGCTGCTTCTCCGCCGATAGCTTGATTCATATCAGGTCTGGCATCAGCAGCAATTGCGCCTTTAGTTTCATCAGGTGCTTTTGAAGGAGCTGGCATTGGAGCGCCATTATTCTGGACGTAAGACCCTTGAGCCGCAGCTTCATACTGTTTTAATTGTCCTATAACTGCGTCGGCTTTTCCTGCTTCAGGAAGATCGCCTGTTGGCAGTTCATTGATCCCTTTACTAGCGTCTGCAGTGTGGGGCATATATGCTCCAGAGCCTACAGCAACTTTTTCAAGTTCATCCATGAATGCTCGAGCCATAATTCTACCTTGTGCGTCATATTCAGCGGCAGTTTTTTCGGTCTCATCGGAGTCAATTGATGCTTCAGCTTCTTTTGTCTCATCAGCAATGTCTTCGGTAGAGTCGTCAGTAGATTCGTCTACAATGTCTTCGGTAGAGTCGTCAGCAACGTCTTCGGTAGAGTCGTCAGCAACGTCTTCGGTAGCGGTTTCTTTAGTTTCAGGTGCGTCTTCAATTACAGCTTCTTCAGCGGTCTTTGTAGGTTCGCCCTCTTTAGATTCTTCTTGGCCGTCTGTAGTGTCAGAAATGCCGTCAGCAAAATTTGCTTCGGCCGTCTTTTCTTCTTCTAACGATTGCAAGATTTCATCAATATTAAGTCCCATATTAGTGTTCCTCATTGATTAGTTCGTTATAAAGTTCAGTTAAAGATTCACTATCCATTTGTGATAGTAATTCAGCTCTTTTTAGTAGCTTAGCTCCACCCGTTGCAACCCCACTTAGCCCTAAGGCTGTTAAAAAGGGGTGTTTCCGAATAAAGTCTTTCGTAGAGGAAATTGCTTTCCCTCGGCGTACTTCTGCTTCAGCTTGTCCTGCCATAACAAAACTTACTGGAACAGATAATAGCAAAGACGGAGCAAAAGCTCCTGCTGTCTTATTAAAAGACAAGTCTTGATATGCTAAGGAACCCATAGTTCCTCCACCAACTAACAAAGGCATGAGTCAAGGGTATTTTTTTACAAGTTTAAAAAAGCCAGAAAGATTCTGATTGCTCATCATCTTTGCGTAACCTGTGTAAACTGCGCCTAATCCCGCTAAAGGTAAAAATGGGGATTTATGAGGAGATAGAAGTGGGTCTTCGGTGTGGCCAAATAAAAATTTCTTTATCTGGCTTGGTTCAGACTCAATCTGTTTACTCCATCCCATATTATCTTTGGCAGACTCATCTTTGATTAAGCCATGCTTTTTAAGTAGCTCTAAAAGAGCTTCCTTATCGTCCTCATCAACAGTACCAGTAGGAGCAGAAGGCTCATTTAATCAGCCAGTCCCTGCTACCTTTTCTAATACTCTTGATACTATCAGTGGTTGTGTTAAACTCATATAAGGTATTGAGTTTTCTAGCAACCCTGCTATTTTTTCATTAAAATTATCGTACTTTATACTCGAAAAGTCAAGTACTTTCTCATCGGACGCATTGAAAATAAGATCTTGTGCGTCGAGATCCTCTGCCAACTTCGATTGGCCGATAGAATATAAAGCTAATTTTTGAAAGTCGCGTCTACTAGGCATTATCCTTAAACCAAGAAACGTTGACATAACTTCATCTAAATTCATTTCAGATAGTTTTTCAATTGTTTTGGTATCTAAAGGAGCTTGGCTGTCACGGATAAGATTCTTAGGGTCTTTAGAAAGAGAGTCAATATTAAGCGGAAGTTCGATTTTCTTCTTAATATCAGCGTTCGCCTCTAATTCCCCTTCTTTATCTAACTGCTCAGCTAATTGGGCACTAGAGATCACAGGCTCTGAGCTTGCTAATTTTGCTAAAAAGCCAGCTGTCCTGTCTGCAGGGATTGTTACTATACTTAAGTCAAAAAACTTTGGCATTGAATTAATAGCAAAAACTTTTCTGCCATCCTCTAATACCTTGTTCATTTTTCCTTTTAAATGGTCACAATACTCACGAAGAGTCTTGGCTCGGTTTCCACATACACTGCACTCATCATAGGGAACTCTGCATCCCATAGATACAGCTGGTAAGTGACCGTCATTTAATTTTTCTACTATTTTTGCTGATCTTGCATTATCTAGCTCTAAAACAAGTTCAACCCTATTCATAGAAGGGTTGTAGTGAGAGAATGCAATTCGGCCTAACGCTTTTTTAGGGTCTTTATTTACATGGTGTTTGTACACATGTCCATTAGACTCGAAAGTTTTATGATATGCTTGGAGAGCTTTTTTAGGGAAGTAATCCCCGTTTCGGTTAGAGCCATAGTATTCACCGGCAGACATAGCATTCACTAATGCGTAAGTTTTCCCAGCTTTGCGCTCTAAAAATTTTATAAACTCTTGTACGTCTTCAGCATAGTCAGCTACTTTATTTAAGTGCTCAGAATGAACTAAAGTAAATACTTCAGAGTTATGGTCGCCGTAATGATATTCTAGAATTTTATCCACAAATAAACTTTATTAACTATGTATGTGCTTGCCGCCGCCAAACTGGAACTTAGTGTCCCCAGAGTCTTTCGGTAGCGCTAATAATGCGTTATAGCCTGGCCGTCTTCCACTTTTAATGTCCTCCAAACCGCCTTCAATAGATATAAGTCCTTTGACCGTATCGAGTGCAGGTCCGCCAACGGTATCAAATTGTTCTATAGACTGTCGTATGTATGCGCCTGCTGCTAAGGGGTCCCCCGCTAATGCAGGTGCAAATTTATAAAGATGGTCTCAGTAGGTCATTACTTTGTCAAAAGGGTAGTCCTTTAATTCTGGGTGTAAGGAAAGTACTTTCTGAAAGGCAGGGTCTTTTGCTTTCGCAATATTTCGCTCTTTCCACCATTCGATTCCCCCTTCCGCAATACCTTCGAGGGCCAATGCGCCTGCCACATACCCAGCACCCTTTAATGCCGTCTGGCCTACACCAGACCAAAAACTTGGTTTTTGTGTGCCAGCTAATCAACCTGCTGTTTTTTCGAGTTCTTTGTAGAACCCTTGTAGCATATATAAATTCATGTGTCTTACCTATTAAGGGGCTCTAAAACTCTTCGGTATTTAGGACTTAGCATTCGTGATTGTAAAATTTCACCTTGCTCAGCACGGCCTTTAGATTTGCCTCCCCAATACGATAGGCCTAGTCCTAAGCCACCAATAACTACTAGAGGTTTATTTAAGGCTTGTAGAGCTTTTCCAACAACTCCACCAACCGTTTGGCCAGCTCCAATTGTAATCTTTTTGAGCCCTGACCCAATTCCTGCAGCTTCTTTTTCTAATTCTGTATATTTATCTTCGTAAGAAACAGCAGCGTCTAAAATTTTAGTGTAACGATCGCCTAAATACTCTAAGTGTTCACATTTAATATGAAGATCGGACGAAGGGTTGATCATTCCGTTGGAAGATGCTTCCTTTGTTAAATCAGTAAATGGTAAGGCCTTTTTAGAGTGCTCTTTAAAATCTTCGCTAATAAAAGATGAATAATTAGGGGTAGCATTTTTAATAACCTCGACGACATCGTTGAAAGGTCTGTCACCTAAAACAGCTTGTTTAGTTAAGGACCATACATCCTCATAAGTATCAATAAACTCATAGCGAGTATCCTGTGAGGCATCTACTAAAAAGGTATGTACACCTTCAATATATTTTGCATCTTTCTCAATTTCAGAAATACTGCGAGTCTTGGTAGAGGCTTCTTTAGCAAAATCAGATGTGCCCACCGTATCTTTGGTGATAGGAGGGGACATATAATCATCAGCACTCGCAGATTTCTCTGTGGGAGCTGAAATAGTATTATGAATCTCCTTAGCATCGGCTAAAGGAAAGTCCACATAGTTATCGCTGGAAGTTTTAATAAGCTGTAAATAGGTCTTTGTGTTGGCTGCTTCAACTACTCGAGAGACCTGATGAAAATTTAATCCGTTCTCAGAGGCCGTTTTTTCAATAGAGGTGCTTAAAGCAGTTTTATCAGTTAGGAACGCGTCTGCTGCTTGCTTGCCAAAATTATCTAAATCGTGTGATGTAATCATGATAGTTTAATATAAGGTTTTGTAAATATATTGTCAAGGATAAATTCTAATAATTACCATAGTTACCAATTTTATGGTATAGGGTCGCTGCCATCGTTGCAAAGAGGGTGGCATGAAAAAAATCGTCCGGGCCAATATTTTCGTACCTCATAATATTGGTCTCTTCTTTGTAGTCAATTTGAATGTTTAAAATATCCTGCATAAAAGTGTCAGTGTCGTCATTTCAGTCAGGAAGCACAAAGTCTCCTTTTTGCATATCGGAAAAGATATTAGCCATAACTTGGGTTCTATTTAAGGTATAGGCAGGTAATTTGGCATTCCAGCGTACTAGTTCCTTTTGGTTCGGCAAATGTTGGAACGCTATAACCTTATCTGTACCTAATTTTTTTCTAAATTCGGAATTAGACGCCTCGCCCATCCCATAGTCTGATGCTATGTGAGTACAGCGCCACTCTTTAAAGAGCTTAGGTATGTCCTCATGAATAAAGGAATACTCTGCCTCTTTACCCATATATTTTTTTGCAAAAATAACTCTAGGTAGATTGTTCTCAAGCCGAACAATGCTAACCGTAGTAAACGACTTATCAGAATTTACAGGTCCGTAGTCTAGTCCTAAAAAACATGGCTGTTGTAAATCATACTTAGTAGGCGGCTTTAAAAGGCCTCCAGTACAAATATCTTTGAGCTGCTCTTTCGAGATCGGGCTCACTCCAGCATCATACGGCAACCCTAAAGTTTCATTATAAAACAAAGCTTTAGACTGTCGTTCCCGTTTCTCAATTACGTCACGCTTCCAATCTACCCATGGAGCTTTATGGAAGTGTAAGAGGCATACCCGAAACCCTTCAAACGAGGCATCTTTTTTCCCTGTACTGATCCATTGTCCAGTAGTGGAATCTAACTCTTTACCACATCGTTTACAAATTAGTCCTGTTAGCCCTATATTATCCTCATCTAAAATATTTCATTTATTGCAACCAGAGCACTTGGACATCCATTCATTTTGTGTGGAATGGTCCCAGCGGTCGGCTAAAGGCCCTATAGTTCGTTTAGGTGTTCCAACATACATGCTTCGTTTATGTAACGACCTACTCATGGTTTCTTCAATTACACCTATATTGTCTTCTAATTGATCTTGCATTTCATCGAATAGGCACATATCAGCGGAATACCCTCTAATACGATCAGCATCTAAATAAGCATAGCGTAAATACATTCTAGAGCCATTTAATAGCTGCTTCATAAATACATTCTGCACTAAAGACGTACTTAAATAGTGCTGCTTTAAAAAGGGGCTTCCTTCTAAAGCTGGATTTACCCTATCATGCGAAAATACTTTGGTTTGGTCTACCGACGGGGAGATGTATAACGTTTTAAAGTAGGGGTGAATTACGCTGTTCGTAATCATCATATTGGCAAGAGTCGTAGACTTAGCAGTTTGCCTTGAAAATTGCAGTACCAATTTCTTATGCTGGCTATTATAAATAGCCCTCAAATGTGGGTAGTCGTCTAAAGAGAGAAGATGGCCGTTTAAGTGTAGGAAACTTTCAGCAAAGTCACTTTTAAGAACTTCTATTGTTTTTGCTTTTTTTGCCATTCGGGGTTGATTGAGTATTAGAATTCTTACGAGACTGTTTCTTCTTATGTCTCTCTGCGGAGGGTTTAGTATAATATTGTCGTTCTCTTACGTCGTCTAAAACGCCAGAACGCTCTACCCGTTTGCGTAAACGAGATAACGCGTCATCGACTCTACCATCTCGGACGTATACTTTAAGGCCTTCGTCCTTTGGGCCTTTAGGCTTACTCTTATGAGGCCTTTTTTTGAATGGGTTCAACTCTTCTTAATGATTTTAGCGCTTCTAGTACATTTCCGTACTGTCCATGCTCTATTAACTTGTATACTATATTGCGTTGGCTGCGTCTTGGAATACCCCAGCCTCTATTATAAATTCATTCGCGCTCTTTGTGTATTCGAGACTCTTCATCTAAGAGAGCTCGAACATCCTGTTCAATTTCATTTTGTTTGGCAAGAATCTTACTTTCTACGCCAGTGCCTTTTAATGCCTCTAAGTCCAAAGAGTCAGAGTGCATCTCCGACACAAGGTTTGCAAACCTACGTGAAAACATATTAGCGAGCATGATTTCCAAAGGGAACTGATCCTGGGGATTTCTTACTCTATCAGAAGTTAGGGGAGGCTCTTTTTTTCAAAAATTATTGAGAACATCATATACCCCAAACAAATAAGTATCCCAATCCCTAGACTTACTATAAGACTTGATAAAAAAATTAATAGGATGCTTCCCACCAATAGCAGGTACCCCATTGATTTGACGTGCATTCAGATGTGCGTTCGTAGATTCATTTTTTGTAGTGGTCTGGTTTAAAACAACGTTGATATCGATGTCAGAAGTACTTGTGTATTTGTACCCAGTTATAGACCCTATAATAAACACACGGTCTACCTGTGCCAAGTCGACAACTGATGATAACAAGGTTAAAATCTGTTCTCTAATTTCAGGCTTTAGCTGACGAGAGGGATCTCAAACATCGGCAGGTAAGGTAGATTGAGGCAGGTCGAGTAGTCCCGAGAATTTGAAAAACATGTTTTAGGTACGCTCCTTCACAAACTTATAGTAAGCCTTAGAGTCATTTTCAGATGGAGGAGCATATTTATCTATGAAGCTTTTTAACGTGTGTCCGCGCCCAGCATCGAGTCTAATTTGTTTTTCTAAAGCACTGCGCCCTGCTTGGTAGTCTTTAAAATGGGCAAAGCCTTTATCTCCTTTTACGGAATTAGGTTGTCCCCTAAATTTTAGATTTCCAGGGTTATTTAATCGATTGGCCAATGAGTTTTTAACAGCTTTGCCCTCAAAGAGAGCTATACTATCTGCAATGTTTGCGGTGCTGTAGTCTTTTAATTTTTTAAGGTTTGGGGTCGGGGTAGTTGCACGGGGTGTAGAAGAGACCTGAAGATTATCAGCGCTTGTTGGACGCTTAGATACAACGGTCGGAATAGGTGTGGGATTGCCAGCTTTAAGCTTTGCCACCATGTTCTGATGTTTACGGTGCTTAGACACCTGCATTCGGTACTGGATAGCATCTTGAGCGGTTGCACTCTTCAATAACCTCTCTACCTCAAGATTGAACGCGACCTTAGTCATCCAATTCATCGGTATCCTCCTTCCCATCTTCACGTAGTGTGTCAATATGCTGTATTTCATCGGATTGACTGTGCTTCTTTAATTTAAAATCTATGGCCTCAAAAATATCTTCATTACTTTTATCTTCCTGCATAACACGGTCTACTCTATCAGCAAGTTTTACAGCTAAGGCCCCTCATTTTTGAGCTAAGTCCGGATCAACTCGGGAGCGCTCTTTAAAGTTATAGTAAGAGTCCGAAAGCATGTCCCGTAACATGTTATCAAACGACTTATCAGGAGCGGCCCCTAATTTTCATAAAAGGTAATCTTTGTCGCCTTGGAGAGCAATTTTATAAAATCGACGCAGTGCACTGTCACTAACGGCATCAACCAGTTTCTTTTTATTTACAGCCGAAAGTTTTTCAACATCAAAAAAGTACTTTAGAAACATTACAATATCTTCGTGAGAAAACTCAACCTCATACTTACCATTAACTATCAGTTCAATATCTTCTGAGGTTATTCCTGCCAAAGCTAGGCTAGTAATTAGGCGGAACATAAGAGGATCGTTTAAAAGTTTGAAAGCTCCCTTAATAGCTCCGACATCATCCCCTGTATGAATATCAAATAAATACGCATACATTGCAGAAATGTCCCAGTCTTTTAACCATTGAACTTCAATAGAACTTTTCAAGTCTTTAAAGTAATCAGGCTGCTCAGCGGACAGATCTTCATAAAGCTTTTGGACGCCTGGTAAAGGAAACGATAGATTAACTTCCTCTAAACGTTGTAAAACAGTTTCGGGAATAAGCCTCCCAGCCACTAGAGTTTTAACATATCTTTCGTGGGGAATACGCATTAATCTACTTCGTGGTATAAATATCGTTTGCCGCGTTGTGGGATAATTCGAAAGGCTCTGTCATGTGCTTCAAATAATAGTCCTGCGGATTTGTCAATTTCAGTAAGAACCGCACTTCCTTCAGCCAATGATGTATATCTATTAGGCTCGCCCGACTTATTCATATACTCAGTGTCCGGAGAAAGTGCCGATTCAGGATGGTCTTTTGTGCGGTGCATCGGAACAGGGTAGTCTCGATCTAAAGGGTTCTTTTTGGCAGCCCACGAAAAAACTGTGTTCGGATTATTAAGGGATGCGAGCCGAATATCGAAATGTGTCCCTTTAGAATTCTTATGCATAAATACTGCATATTTGAAGAGCGCTTCCGACTTAGAAAACTTTAGGTACTTATATCCTTTACTGTAGTACTTACTAGACACGTCTAACGGCTCTACAATTAGGGTTAGTACAACGTCAGACCTGGCCGCCTGTTTTGCCAATAGTACGTCGGCTACGAACCGCACGCCCTTGTCGACATACCCCACAAGATCTAGATGCAGGTAAAGTTATCAAGTCTTTCTTTTTTGTAATCCGGCGCATACGTTTAGCTGAATAAGTTGGTTAGCGCTGTTTTGTCTAGCGCCATCTTAGTTTCCCACCGTTCAAATTGAGAGTCTAGCTTATTTCCAAATAAACTGGCAACCTTCTCTTTGAGTTCTGTCCAAGAGGTAGGAGAGTAGGTCTCAGCCACTTTAGTAAAAACTCCTTCAAAATCCGCGTCAGTCTCGAGTATGACACGTTCGTTGTTAGCCTGTTTAAATAGCTCGACTTCGTCAGTAGAAGGGTAATCTTGCTTAAAAAAATCTTTCAGTTTATTGTCCCCTTCACTATCAAACCAATTTAATATAATTTGTTCACTCATAGTTTAGTCCTCTTGAATAGCTAATCCCATATGAAAATCTAATACCGACTCTTCGGGCTTAGAAATAAAGGAAGCTATCGGCTCATTATGCTCATTATAAATAGAAATAGGACTAGAAGATAGCCCTACACAAAAATCAACTGTATACCCATACCTATTTTCGAGGTAGTCTTCTATATACTTCGCAATCTCATGATGTTCCTGAGATCCATTAGTCTCTACTAAAAAATACATTAGTCGAGAATCTTTTTGGTTCCATACATACCCGCGGCTAATGTCGCGGCTCCTGTAACGCCAGCATTATCCTGCATTGTTTTGCCGATATTGCCTCGATGTAAAGTGTCTTTTGTTCCTTTTGCATTAGCTCTTACTCCTCCCTTCACCTTCTTAGCCACCGCTTTTCCCAAATTTTTTATAAGTCTTTCGCCTTGGGTTAATAGACCACTTTGCTTTGCTATATAAGACGCCAATGCTGTCTTACCGGATAATGGCTTAGGAATAGGTTGCTGCTGTTTTTTAGGTGTAGGCTGCTTAACAAGATTAGGAGCGCTAGGTTCAGGAACTTTAGTTGGAATACCGGTGCTTGAAGCCACTTTATCTACATAAGTTTTTAGGTCAAGCGTGGCAGATTTAATAATCAGTCCATTATCTTTTTTTCGGCCGAACATATCTTTGGCCAGCCATGCGCCACCGGCGACTGTTCCAGCACCTGCTAAGGTCTTAGTCGTATCCGTAGCTCCTTTACCAGCAACAGTACTTCCAATACCATGTAACAGTCCTTTATCTGGAACTGCTTCTTTGGTGCCAGCTGAGGCCCCACTATCGGTTTTTGGAGTGTCTTTAGTGGTCGGTTTAGTGGTCGGTTTAGTGGTCGGTTTAGTGGTCGGTTTGGGGGTATTACTGGTTAGCTCTTTCTCAGCTTGTTGAGCTCTTTGTTTATGGCGTAAGGCTTTTTTCTTACCAAGAATAGTATGCCTACGCTTAAGGTATTGTGCTTTACCCGCAAGAGCTCTTCCAACAGTTGTTGCGCCATCATAGGCTTTACCAATCTGGGCTCCAGTAGCACGGCCAACATCTTTGGCCTGGCGTGCCTTAGAAACAGCTATATCTTTAACCGCTGTAGCTTTGTTGGTAATACCAGTCGTGACAGCTTTCTGAGCTCTCCCTATGTCACCTTTAAAATTAGTAGCTGCGGTGTTTAAAGAATTTTTACTTTGTGCGAACAAATCAGCTGTCCGTCGCTTCTGTCCAATAGCTCCGCCAGGTAAAAAACCTTGTTTCCCCCGAGCTTTAGCTACAGCACCTTTGCCAGCACTTATAGCACCTTTACGTGCAGTATTTAGCCCTTTAAATAAACTTTTGAGCCCCATAAAAGCCTCTTTATTGAGACCTTGAGTGGTAGCTAATTTAGTTATTTCATCTATAAAGGCTTGTTGTACTAAAGGATGCATTAGGTCGATTCCCCTACATACCCACCAAATTTAAATCTTTCTGTGGGACGCTTATTAGTCCCAAGTATATAACTACCCGCAAGATACCCAGGAACACCTACCATACCTGCTCCCGCCACTGTAGCGGCGCTTGTAGAAGCTTTGGTTCCTACAACCCCTCGTCCAAGATGGGCAAACATATTAATAGAATCATTTTTCTTTTTCAAGTCCTCTAATTCTTTCTGTTTTACTGAGAGGTCTTTAATTTTTTTCCTGTCCTTCAGTCGTAAACCCTCGGAAACTTTGGCATCTATAGCAGCTTGTTCGCGTGCTGCTACGGTCGGAGCATATTTTTTCTTGTCCGCTTTTAACTGTTTAAAATTTTTAATTTTATCGGCTTTTTGGCCTTCATGATATTTCAAGGCTTTTTCCTGTATTCGAGCTTTGTTGGCGACATCGACTTCTTTAAGTTTTCCTGCGGCTCTAGCCTCATGCTTCAGAGCTTTTCCTGCAGCAGTCGTTCTAAGTTCCGCTGGGACATACTTACCGCCTGATAACCAGTTAAAAAGTTTCCCCATTCCAGACTGATATTTAGCGCTTAAAGACTTCCCGGGATACTTGAGCCAATTTTTAGCCCCCAATCCAATTCCTGCCTCTTTTAAAAACGTAAAAGCTGTAGTATGAGACTGGGCACCAGCCATTTTAATAATCTCATCAGCAAACGCGGCATTAAAAATATCGTTGTTAGATATGTTCATTAATTTTTTCTCCGTACAATCAAAAATTTAGTTATAATAAAAATATATTGAAAAATCGTTGTTTTGTCAAGCCCTATTCTTCTTCATAAGCGGTCAAGATCTTAGTCACTAAAGAGTGCCGGACAATATCCTCTTGTTTGAAGTTAACGAACGATATCCGATCGTCAATTTCAGAGAGCCGAGTTTTAGCATCAGTTAGGCCATTGTTCCCGTAGATATCTTGTTGTCGCTGATCACCCGCAACAATCATTTTGGCATTTCGCCCTAAACGCGAAAGAAAAAGCTTTACCTGTACTGGGGTAGTATTCTGTGCTTCATCTAAAATAGCCACACAATTTTCTAACGTAACTCCCCGCATATACGCCAAAGGCATAACTTCAATTGTTTTGTCTTTAACCATGATATCCGCAATAGACTTGGTGGTAATTTTTTGAATATTAGAGTAAAACGAATACATAAAAGGGTCAGTCTTTTCTTCTACGGACCCGGGTAAAAACCCAAGTTTTTCGCCTGCCTCAACAATAGGTTTAGTAAGAAAAATCTTCTTAATCTTTACCTTAGGGTCCTTTAAAATCATAAGTGCCGCTAAGGCAGCAATATAAGTTTTTCCTGTTCCCGCTGGGCCTGTAGCAAACGTTAGTGGGCTCTTTAAGATACTGTTATATAAAACCTCTTGGTTCTGGGTCCAAAACTCGGGGCTGATAGTAACATTGCGTAAATTACTAATCCCTTTGGTATTGCGTCCCTTTTTCGCGTTGCCGTTACTGGTAGTGCCGTTCTTCTTTTTTTTGCTCATAAAGAAAAATCTTTGGTTAAATTGTGTTTAAATAAAAACTATTTAAGTCTAGCGGCCCATCTTTCTAAAATCGAATTGGCGCTACTATATTTGCTCCAGTCTCCTCCCTGCCATCCGGTAGGGATCTCAGCATTGGGAGTGTGTTTGAGGGCGCTGTTAGCGGCGTATCCTACTACGCCTGCAGTTGGGGCATACTTCGCTGCGTTATATAATGCTTTGTCAGTTTTGGAAACTTCAATACCTACAGGTAGGTCAGCTCCTATATCGCCTTTAGAATATAGTGAGTGGTGTACCTTCCGACTTTGCTTGCCGTGTGTTTTCGCTGCTGCACTTATTATAGTGTCAGCTCCAAATAACTCTCCTGCTTCCCCTTTAGGTAACAAATCGTTCTCGAAGTGCGTTTTTATACGAGCTTTGTGGACAGGACCTGAAATAATTTTATTAACACCAGTTCCACTCATAATGCCTGCTTCAATCGGTCCCATACGCTTCTTAGCAGCTATTACATCGTCAGCATGAGTAACAGCCTTTTTAGAGGGGAGCTTCCCTAAAACGTTAGACATAAGTTTTCCAAAAGCGTTTTCGGCTTTTCCTATAGCACTTACTCCGGCCGTTTTTTGTCCCTGCGAGTTGCCGTCAGGTGGGCTAGGAACTGTATGGTCTGGAAGTCCTTTATGCTTCGTCTTAGCAAGTTCGCGTACCTGCTCAAGCGTCATGGAATCGGCAGCCTGTTTAAGCTCTTCCGTAACCGAGTCTGCAGCGAGTTCGCCAGTCTTTAGTGCGAGTACCATTCCCATAAATTTTTGTTGTGATGTACTTTGTGCGGGCATAATTACTTGTCTCCTAGATTAGGTTTGTACTGAACTCCCTGCCCTCGAGTAGGGTATTCTTTGTATAGTTTTTTTCAAATTCCTTTCGCTCCTGGAGCTAATAATCCTTCCTTATCAGGGTACAGGGCTCCTTCCTGTTTTAAGACCTTGCGATACATCTCAGTGCCGAAACCTTTATTACGCATGTTTTTTGACACCTCGGACCGGATTACGCGCTTAGACTGCTTATCTAGAGAAAGCTTGCCAATAGCCTCTCCTTTACGAAACAAGGAGTACTCTCTAAAAGGCGCACCTTGGGTCATTTTTAATAATTTTAAAGTTTTAAATCCTAGCTTCAGCAACATTAAAAACTTTTAGAGAAAGTAAATTTTCCCCAATCTCCTTTACGTTTAGGAAACGAGTAACTTGCATTGGTATGTCCCTTTTGCTGTTTTTTGTTATAGGTAACTTTCTTGTTAACGAAAGATTGTATAATCGGAGCTAGCTTAGGATTATTTCTGGAGGCAAAATAGCCTGCTGTACCTGCTGCGGTTGTTAATGCTTTTTCGGGGGTAGAAGTTATGTTTTTAATAGCTTTAACTTTGTCCGTCCAGTAAGTTGATAAGGACCCTTTTAGATTTTGGTGTCGTTGCATATCTTTTGTCACTTTCGCTACGCCTTCTTGCCAAAGAGGAGGATTATCTTTTTTAGACGGTATCATACTGGATAAATCAACTTTAGGTAAGGAAGCTGCTTTTGAAGATTTGCTACCTGAGTACTTCTTAGATAGCGCAAAACGTGTAGGACCTGCAAACTGGTCCAATCCTACTGCGGTTTTAATAAATCCAATCTCTAATAACATTACAAGTTGCCTCGTGATACTAGCTTACGACTTGTCCTCATCTGTGTCTAAATGTTTGGCGGTACTTACAGCATCAAATACTGCTACCGCTGCATGAATTGCAGAGTATAAATAGTTACGTCGTTTTAAGTTATATACTAGTCCTAACATATGTAATCCAAAAAGAGCTCCATGCACAAATGCGGCAATGGTGTCTATCTCTTTCTTAGCTGCCAATTATCCTTACCTTTTCTTAGTTGTTGTAGTCCTTCGATTGTCCGCCACCATTAGTAGGCAATCGTTTTTCTATAGTTAAATTTTTTAAACGTTCATTTGGAACAATCATCTTAGTATTCCCTTCATACATATAAAAGATAGTCTTACGCCATCCACAGCGACTCACTCTTGCTTTGCGTCCACTTATATAAATGATGTCATCCTCATCTAAATCCGTCCCCAGAAACACCATTGCCCCTGCGACGAAATTATGAATGATGTCTTTCAAAAATAACGCGACAAAGCCCGTGACTAAAAGTCACCCATAGTGCCCCATCAAATTTTGTACCAGTAGTTCTATCTCATGTGGCTGCATTTATACTCTCCTAACTCAATACGGGGTTTCTGTTACTATAAATAAGGTTGTTACCGGTAAAGGTAGCGCGCTTGGTAAATCCGATATCTTTGAGCATTTAGTTATTCTCCTAAATATTTGTGTGTTAGTGTGGTTTCGGAGTGAGTTGTGTCACTAGCTCGTCGTCATAAAGTTTTTTTCTGATATACGTCTTAGAAGTGTCTTGGGAAACAAACTTTGCGCTATCTTTTCATCTCTTGCCTAAATGGGGGCGACCATCTTGTAATTTTTTCCATTTCGCTTTAACACTATCCCAGCTCATATTATGCGCAGACGAAGGGGCTTTCTCTTCAGCTGCTTTATAAGAGTTGTGTTTAATAAGCTCTTTTTTATTGACTCCCTTAGATTGGAATAATGTTTGCCCCTTAGGCAAGGTAACCTTCGAATCAACTCGCACATCATCGCCATACTGGTTTCGTATATAATTTCCATCCCGCCGGGTTGCACTTACTTCTAAACTAGGTAGTATATAACTATGTCGTTTGAGGCTGTGCTTAACCTCTTTAATTTTGCCTTTGTCCCCATAGGTAGTATCAGCTACAACTGTAGAATTTTTTCAGTCACGTTTAATATGGGCATCTTTGTCCGGGCTAATAGTGACCTGGTTTGAGATTTGGCGAATAATTTCCTTCTTCGTTTTGGACGTATCGCCTTTATGATAAGTAGTAGTTTTTCTAGGGTACACACCTAAAGCATCCTTACTCTCTTCCCGAGTCTGGTGTTGAACAGAATGTTCTGCCTGCTTTTTAAATCCTAGTGCTTTTAGCATTTCTATCTTCTCCAAATCTAAGTTAGATGTCTTGTCAAGCTGAACAGGCTGAAGATCAACTTTGGGGGTGTCAACAACCTGCGCAACTTTTTGGGAGACTGCTTTTGTGGAAGCATTAAATCTCTCCGGTATTCAGCTATTCTTTAGTTCGATAGAGGCCTTTAAAACAGCTTGTTGCCTGTCGTAGCCTCTCCTATACATTAAATAGCCAATATACCGCTGTATAGGTTTACGAGGCAATTACTCATCCTCGTCACTTTCTAATTTAGCCTCTCTTAACTCATCACACTGTTTAGGTGTAAATTTCTCGTCGTAGATAAACTGAAAGCAATTTTCTTCAAGCAGAACGTAAATTCTGTCTATAGGGATAAAATATCCCATGTGGGTGATTGCGTCGGCAGAAAAGCCCATAGGCTGTACCGAGATTCGTGAGGGCACGCCAATGTATTCGTAGCCCTTTCTCCCAGGACTCCATCTATAGCACGCTCCACCGCTATTACCGTATATTGTTTGGGCTGAAGACATCCAGTACTTATAATGGTCAATCTCATCGTCCATAAATGTTATAATACCTTCTGAGGCTATTGGGGGATGTCCAAGAGAAGCTCCAACGGCGCACACACTGTCAAAAATATGTACATTGTCAATATCCGCTAAGGGGAACATCTTTGCAACATAAGGGTATTGATTTTCTTTATCGCGAGTTCTAAGTAAGGCCCAATCCTGTCCGCCTTCGTACTCCGAATAAGCTACAATATCTGCCTCTACATTTTCACTAGAGATGCAGTGTGAGTAGTTATTGTATTTAAAAAATTCTACTTGTACGGTATCTAAAACTTCCGTATCTACTTTTCTTTTTTTCACAGGGTCCCACTTTTTCTTTACGGAGACATTATCTGCAATGACGTGATGGTTAGTTATTACATATGTATACCACTCATCGTCATGCTTCTGTGAATATACTACTGTACCACTTCCGCCTGCCTTACTAGTACGTACCCGTACAGTTGGGTACATCATTTCCTCGTGCTTCTGCTTTATTTCGCTTGATATTTTGGCCATTTATTTATTTGGTTTTAGGATTACTAGTGCTTACAAGTAAACCCTTTATAAGTTAAGTTTTTGAGCTCTCCATTTAAAGAGGTAAGTGTTCGTTCTGCATCTAATACTGTGTCATGAAAAGTTACCGTACAAATATCTAAACAAGCTGCAAGTCGAGATCGGTTATTTCGGTAAAATTGAGAGCTACAGACAGATTTTATTCCGTCTATCGTAAATTTAACTCTAGGCTCATGCCAATGATTGAATTTTTTAATTACGGCTTCAGGTATACCTTCGGCCCGACATTTTTCTTCGTATGTAGTCACTACTTCTATTATAGTCGAAATAAGCAAATCTTTCAACTCATTTTGATGTAATTTCTCTCATTTTCTATCGTCATCTACTAATTGTTTGAGCTGCGTCACAGCAGTGCCCATTTTTATTAATAAAAAGTCAGTGAAAACTTCTTTTCGAAAGTCATCTAAGAAGTCTATGTGCCTCACATCATATTTCATTCAAGTCTGCATACGTAAAAAAAATGTATGGTACGCTAACGGGTAGTTACGCCGATGTGTTGATAAAAACTTCAATAGGCCACGATTAATTCACTTTCTAAAGTATCATAAAAGAGCTAAAAATAAAAAACCGCTCGCGGGTACTGGGCCGTATTGAATAAGTAAATTAAAAAGGTCCATTATATCCCTAGGGTACGTCTAATGCGTGCCGCTCAACCTCCATGCTGTTCAAGGTCTTGTTGCGCCCCTTCTGTGTTAGCTTTCTGTAAAGAATCTAAATAGGCAGTGTGTGTTTTTATACTGTCAGGTAAAACTTTTGTACTATCAGAAATCGCCTTTACATTAAGCCCAACTAGTTTTTGTTGTTGGTTCCCTTTTTTGGGCTTCTCGGCTGCTTCAGCTCCCTTTTTAAATCCTAATAAGGAAAAGGCGGTGCCTTTCTTTGTTAGAGGCGCGTCGGTCGCATACTTCCCTACTTTAAGATCCACGGCAACCTGCTTTTCGAGCATGGTGGCCAGTGCTGGGTCTTTTTTTCTAAGGTGCTTAACCATTCATCTGGCATTTTGCAATGCTTTGTTAGATACTTTAGTAAAGGAAGCTTCTTTTTTATTCCAAAATTTTCATCAAGCCTTAGGCTGAGGTGCAGGTTTAGGCCCACCCATAACATTTAAACTGTCTCGTACTCAAATGTCTTTCAACTCCTTCTTAAGGCCTAAACTATCAGTACCAGAGATTGCAGTATCAATATTTGCTTTATGAGATGTTAAAAACTTTTGTTTCGCACTGTTTAAAGAGGAATTATCGGCCATTACTCGCTGTCCTTAGATAATTTGGTTACCTCAGTATAAAAAGACTGTAGGGCCTGTGGGTGTATTGGTCCTTCTAGAGACGCTGTCTTATCTAAATGGGTAACCATTACGGACTGGAATTTTGCTGCCATGTCATCGTGTCGGGCCTGGTCCTCGGGGTGATCAAAAGTAGGAGCATCCACGTCCTCTGATCTACGAGCCCTGTCCATATCTTTGGGGCTCATAGCTCTACGGCTCTCTCTAATTTTATGAGCCTTGGCATTGTATTTCTTGTGTAGGCTTTTTACGTACGACCGGAACGCCTTGTAGCGGTCTTTTCGACCGTAGGAGGTTTTACCGTCCTTTTGAGACGAAGTGTTGCTAGTAGTGAGCTTTCTCTCTTCTTTAGCCGGTTCTTTAGCTTTCTCGTCTGCTTTAGCCGGTTCTTTAGCCTTCGCCTGGGTTTCCGCTGGCCCTTTCGCTGGAAGAGTGGCCGGTGCTTCAGCTTTAGCTACTTTAAATAGACTGCTCAGTTTATATAGTGGCGAACTGGGGAGAATGTTGTCCCCCTTCGCAGCTACGGTGCCCTTATCTATTTTACCATAATTTTTTTCTATATATTTAATAAGCTGTTGATAGGTCTTAGACCCTTTTGTAACTTTACTCATATATTGCTCCTGTCGTTACCCAATATTCTATGGGCAGTTCTATGATTACTGGATAATCTATTATTGTTAGTTGTGCTCCTAAAGATAGCATTAATTTTCCCCTAAGGGGCCTCTAAAAAATTTCCTAAAAAAATTTGAACTTTAAGTTTTGCGTACAAAAACGAAAAATCCCTTCAGGATCGAGTAGGCAGGGAAAATCTACGGTTGAAGTGCCTGGTAATCCATGGGGGGTTGTTAAAGGTACCCACTTCTTTGATGGGGCCCCCTTTGTTTATTTGTTTACACCGTTTAGTTTGCAATGCTTTATCTCGTTATTTATGTACCTAGCTTTAAAGTAGCGCTGGTAGTTACAGTCTCCACACCACCATACGAATTTGCATATGGTAGGCCTGGCTAATTTCATTATTCCTTCACATCCTTCACATTTTTTTGTGTAGCCGTGCATTTATGTAGTTATGCCCTTATAAACTGCCATATAAATGGGCACTGTTGTGTATTTATGCAAATACCTCATAATTATTCCACAATACCTAGTACACTTACTGAGCCAAGTAGTTCTAATAGTCCGATGGTGCTCTCGCCACTACGGTTAACCGGGGTCGGTGGCGGTGGCGGTTTAGCTTCCTCCGGCTCACGTCGTCTGCGCCAAAATGGCATTGTACAACTTAAGCCTCGCCAATTACACTAAAATCAATATTAGTACCTAGATCTAGAACAAATGCCCCGTCTCTAAAGTCGAATGTGCTGCCATGCAAATACACAGCGCTCATAGAGTCGACAATGTACTTAAATCCTTTGTGCTCTAAGGCAGTTTCACCCTTACCTGAAGCCTCTTTAAACAAAAAGGAGAATTTGACCTCTCCTTGTGTGTATTCGTCCACAATTACCTGTAATGCATACGGGCTTGGAACGTCTAATTTGTCTTTCACGTCATCAAACTGAATCTTGGCTTCTTCCGTGAATTTAATAAATGAGTTTTTTCGCATATTTAATTTTTATATAAAAAGATCAAACTTTGAAAGTTGACTAAGCGCGGCTTACCAGATCAAACTACCTAAGCAATTGTCTCAAATGCTTGAGCTGGTACACTGCTGTAACTAAGGATTTCATACCTCTTTGCAATGCTCCAGCATCAAGTATTTTAAGACCAAGTCGTGCAGTCAAGAGTAGCTTAGCTAAGCCAGCTGCTGCTCCTTCATATTCAGGGATAAGAGAGGTAAATTCCATTACATTATCTCTATTCACAAGCCCTAAAGAAAGCAGGGCATCTACCGAGTTTTTATCGGACAACGCAGACGCTTCTTTTACTAAATTAGCTGGGAGAATGTTAATACTTCGTGACACTCTGTCATATTCATCTTGGATCTTAGTTTGAAGCGCCTCAACATTTACTGGGGCCTGTAAGCCAGTAGTAAACTCGTATTTCTCGCCTAACTTCAAAGATGCAATTTTTTTAGCGTCTACTTCACACGCATCGCAATGAGTTGCGGCCCATTTAGCGTCAAAAGCATTTAAATTTCTAATAGGGTGTTGTTCCGCATACTTATCAAACTCTGCTCCTTCTAAGTAATATAATCCTGCCGAGTCACGACCTACATAACTAGGAGAGGTTACATTAGAGACAGGGTAATAATCAATATCTAGCTTTTCGGCAAGCTTAACAAATTTACCGTTCCCTGGAATATAAGCTGCATTTTTTAACATTTCATGGGGAATAGTGTGGTCCTCAGTAATACCTTTAATTGGAAAGTAGGTGATTTTATTAAATCCGTCCCAACCCACAACTTCGAAGTTGCCTACACCGGCCATTTTCTGTAATTCAACGACTTCAAAAGGTTTAGTAGCAGTTCCTTCAACTACAAACGTTCCATAATCACCTAATTGGGGTATAGACCCTTCAATATCGAAATTAGAGGTTTTGATAGGTACTTCACGTAACGAAGGGAATAACTTGTACTTACCTTCTTTAGTAATACACAAAGTTTCCTCGCCAACTTGGTACGAGTTAATAGTAACATCTGTACCTGCAGTTTTAGTTAGTGTTACATTTCTATACTTGTCCGTAAAACTGTCGTCAGTGTTAATATCAATATTGTATGCATAATCAATTTTAGAATTAGCTTGTTTTAAAAAGCGGTTGCCAAACGAGTCTTCTCTAACCAACTGCCGGTCCATTTCTAAATTGTTTAATAGAGCAGTTGCAAAATCGACTTCATTAGTGGGAGATATAGAGGAAAGTTTTTCCAGAACCTCTGCTGTGTTATTGGTGACAAATCCTGCATAATTCTCAGGTTTTGCTATTTCATCTAGCATTTTTTTGTAGTCTTTGTCGTGTACAAAGGATGATACTTTGTCTAAAGTGTTAACTGGAGTCGTTGCACTGTTATATCCAGTTTTACCTGTTTCAGTAGGTAAACGTAATGGTGTATCAAATAGTCTTTCATTTGGCTCTTGAGATAATCCAGATAAGGTCTCAAAAGCTTGGGGAGATGTAAAGTACTCTTCTAAGACTTCACGAGTTAGTGGGAATACGCGACCGTCAAGCATTATAAGGTCGAGTGGGTACAACATATAATTACTTACTACAAGTGGGATATTGATGTTGTCTCCGACAAACAAGTTACCTACAGCGGTACCTGTTTTTAAATCTTTTTGTTTCCACACAATATTCATGGGAGAATTTTGGAGTTCTGGGTAGTCTTCAATAAAAGATACTACAATACGCTTAGTCCACTTGGTCTTATCTTCCCCAAGGGTTACGGCTGCTATCTTTTCTGATGTATTATCGTCAATAAATAAATTGTCCATTTTGTTCTTTAAACCTCTAAATTACTGTATTTAAAATCAGTTTTGTTAATTCTCCTTTAATATAACTTTTTACCAGAGTTTTGTCAAGATGAAATTCGAGCAGAATGTCTCGCAGCTTTATTGTCAATTATAGAGAGTTAGAATTTCCTTGCTGTCTCTCTGGCCTGTCTTAATTACTCTAACGTTTTTTTCGGTGGGGCTGTATCTTTTCTTTTGCGGTCTCAATCAGATAGGTGTATATGTATGCCGCTGGACTTAAAGAAGAGAAGTTTAAACAAAAGGCTAAAATCAGTGCTTCTATCATATTATGACTCCGTTGCAATAATGGTTAGCGTTCATTTTTGAAAACGTTAATTTTTCTGAAAAACTATCCGAATAAGCAGTGGATTGGACGTTTCGGAATTGGGATTTGGTGAGAAAAAATCTTCTTTTTCGTATACGATTTGACAATCGAACAAATCGGCATATTTTCGCAACATCTCCAGACTGAATGGCCAGCGTTTGTGGGTTGTGCTGTAGGATTTGTCTTCTTCATCGTACACACTCTCCTTCAACAAGAGCGCGTCTTTCAAAGAACGAACTTCTACGCATATGCGTCCATTTGTTTTGGTACGCTTCACCGCACATTCGAAGACTTGTTGCGCGTACGAGTACGGTATGGCATGCAAAAACCATCGCATGTACACAATGTCGAATTCGACGTCGACTCTCAGGCCATCGATCGCATTATTTTTTACGAGTATCAAATTATCCGAGGGTCTCCATTTCAATGCGTCCATAATTAAATTCGGATCGATAGCGTAGCACATCGTAGCGTTTCCGGTATTGGAAAAGAAGCGGCTGTCTCTGCAATTTCCGCATCCTAAATCCACAATCGTTTTGGGAGCGGTTTCGGGTTCGATATATTGTTCGTAAACAAACTTGGCGAACGAACTGGGTTCGCATATATCGTCCGTGGTGGTGTGGTAGTATTGTGTCCAAAAATGTTCGTTTCGATTTGTCATTAGCTCTAGTATATTTATGTTATAACCTTATAATTTTATAATTTGGATCCCAATTTTTAGCATATGGACCAGTAATTAATCTACCGTAAAATAATCTGGGCCAATCCGCATGTTGTGATGATTTTACTCTCCAATTGTTGTAGAGTTGCTCGAGATAAAGCTCACTTTCGATAGGAATTTTGTAGGTTACGTTGTTTAAAATTCTGGTCTCTAATTTAGGAAAAGCCGGGTTGCAATATATGTCGACATGCATTCTTTTATCTTGGAATTTTACACTAATCAGTTTATGATTTTTATCCCATTGACGCGTCTTTTTCAATCCGTATTTTGTAAAATCGATTTCTTTCAGTCGATCCCAATCTGACAAATGAGTCGTAACATCCACGTCGGTATCGTGTGGCAACAAATCGTTCTCACGTATGGTTCCTAACAAGGTGCCACAATCTAAATAGTACGGGATCGAGTGGGTGTT
>JACKQG010000398.1_pt2 | contig 39640 bp, 37 predicted proteins | sample 8237621 | NCBI WGS metagenome assembly JACKQG01 (sample SAMN15677084, study PRJNA649215) | marine metagenome | biome: marine; feature: Black Sea; material: saline water; isolation source: suspended particulate matter (SPM) from the Black Sea western gyre | collected 2013-06-09/2013-06-10 | depth... | reverse complement strand
GGATCGCCGGAATTGATCTTGGCTTCGTATTCCTGGGCGCGGCGGCTCCACATGGTGCGCTTGACCCGTGCCCTTCCTTTGAGGGTTTCCATGGCGGTGTCCATCATCTTGCGCGAGCTCAGCTTGCGCAGGCCGGACGTGTCGGCCTTGGTGATCGGGACGTGCAGCGTCATTCGGTCCTGTTCGAAGGAAATCACGAACAGTTTCAGCTTGTGGCCGGCGATTTCCTGAATCTCGACGCTGGTCACCTGGCCGACGCCGTGGGTCGGATAGACGACGTAATCGCCGGGGCCGAACAACAGCTTCTTCTTCGCCGAACTCTTGGCCCTGCTTTTCGGCGCGCTCTTGGCGACAGCATCAGCCGGCTTTGGGGCCGGGGCGTTGCTTTTGGCCGGGGCCTTAGATGTGGTCTTAGCCGGGGTTTTACTGGCGGCCTTGCTGGCGGCCTTGCTGGCGGGCTTTTTAGCAGCCTTATTGGCAGCCTTATTGGCAGCCTTTTTGGCAGCCTGAGGTTTGCTCTTGGTCGTACTTTTCTTACTTTTAGCCGTACTTTTAGCCATTTGCCTAGCTTCTCCTTTAAGCGTCATGCCCGGGGGCGGAAAAGGGAGCGGAAAACCGTTTTCCACAGCCAACCGCCGCCATGGGAACGGAAACCGCCATCAATCCAGAATTTTTGAAAATTTTGCGCCGCAACAACTCTATTCAGCGTTAAATAAAACAACAAAAGGCCGGTTTCATCCACTTCAGCCACAAAAAAAAGGCCTAAAATCGCCGCCAATGGCTACTATAACACAATTTTACGGCAAAAAAAACCTTTGCCTGAAACGTCCGAAACACCGACGACAACACAGAAAACGCATAAATCCGGACAAAACCTGCCGGATTTAACCGTAAAAAACCGCTTTACCGCCTTATCAGCTGCCTTTACCGGGTTTTTCGCTGAACATTTCAGCTTTGCCGGGCTTGTCGCGCCACTCATCGGAGTCCGCCGGGGGTTCGCCCTTACGGTTGATGTTCGGCCATTTGTCCGCATATTCGGTATTGATCTCGAGCCATTTGTTTATGTCGGGCTCGGTGTCGGGCACGATGGCCTCGACCGGGCACTCCGGCTCGCAGACACCGCAATCGATGCATTCATCGGGATGAATGACCAGCATGTTTTCGCCTTCGTAGAAACAGTCTACGGGGCAGACTTCAACACAGTCCATCAGTTTGCACTTGATGCAGCTTTCAATAACGACGTAGGTCATGGTTTTCTCCGTTGCGGGCCTATCCCCGATTAAAGAACTTTTTTCCGGCGTTGCAAGCCCTAGAAGCAGGGCGCTCTAAAAAAATCAGCGTTCAAGATTGTGTCGCATCATGGCCCGTTTGCGCGCGGCGCCGCTATCACGATCGGGCACATGGATCAGCCCGGCCACCCGGCGCACCAGATTGGCCTCATAATCGTGGACCACGCCGTCGGCGCAGGCCACGTCCCACAGCATCTCGATCATTTCGACCCGGTCCTCCACATCGAAACCCTGTTTGATGACACGGGTGAAGCCATAGAGCTGATGCGAATCTTCCACCGCTTCCTCGCCGGCCGCTATCAGATCCTCGATGGCGCTGCCTTCGAGATCGAAACGCTCCGCGATCAGCCCGGCAATGACTTGGCGTTCCGCGTCATCAAAATCACCGTCCATAACCGCCGCCTCAATCAACAGGGCAACCGAAGCCACCCGCAAATCATTGGCGCCTGTGTCCGAACCGCCTGTGCCGCCGTCATCGCTGCCGCCGCCCAGGATAAGGGCCTTAATTCGATCAATCATGGGCCTTGCCTACCATACCCATTCGGCCACCGGCAACCCTTTGCTGGTTGGGGAATTGCCCTTGTCCGGCATGGGCAAGCTGCCTACCTTTCAGGACATGAACGATGCACCTTCCGCCAATGATGCCGGCACGGACTCCACGGGTGACTCCATTGCAGACAGGCGCCAGCACTTCCCCGCCACCGAACGCAACCGCGAGCCTATTCTGGCGGTCCTCAAACGCGTGCTGCCAGAAACCGGATTTCTGCTCGAGATCGGCGCCGGCAGCGGCCAGCACGCAGCCTATTTCGCGCCCCGTTTCCCCGGCCTGACCTGGCAACCGACGGAACCCGATCCGATAAACCGCGCTTCCGTCGCCGCCTGGGTAGAAGACACAAACACCCCTAACCTGCGCCCGCCGCTGGATTTGGATGTGACAAAAGACGTTTGGTCCCTTGAAACTTCGGACGTTATTTATTCCGCCAACATGATCCACATCGCGCCCTGGGAATGCTGTCTCGGCCTGATGGCCGGCGCGGGACGCATTCTTAAGGAAAACGGCCTGCTTGTCCTTTACGGGCCGTTCATGCGAGGCGGTGAACATACGGCGCCGTCAAACGCCCAATTCGACGCCAGTCTTAAAAGCCAAAACCCGGCCTGGGGCATCCGCAATCTCGACCATGTTACCGATGTCGCCCAGGGATGCGGCTTGGCGTTGGTCGAAACCGTCGATATGCCGGCCAATAACCTGACGGTGATTTTCAACCGTCAAAATTGACCTCCCTCAATGACATCCCGGCGCGTCCTCGGGGCCGCGCACGGCGACGGCGCGGGTTTCGGCCCAGGTATCGCCGAGAGTGTTGAGGGTGTCTTCGTCCAGGTGCTGCTGGGCGAGAACGAACAACACCCGTTCTTCCTTGGTAAAGTGCTGGCGCAGCAGGGTCAGCAGATCGCGCAAGCAGCTGGCGCAGACGCCCACCGTGTCCGCATCCCGGGCGGCGGCCAAAAGGCGGTCGATTTCCCGGTGCTCGCCGCGCATGACCTCCAGCGGCCCCATGCCGCCCAGAGACGCGTCGAGGGCGGCGAACAGGCCTTCTTCCTCGATCGCCGCGTGGCTCACGACCATGCGCTCGAATCCGTCCGTCAACGCCTTAAGGGCGTCCAGGGATAGTTCGCCGCTTTCACCCAGTACTGAATCCAGGTAACCCATTTGGACGTAAAACAGGCCATGCTCGCCATATAATGCGTCGGTGATTTTCATGCCGCCTCCCTTTCCTGCAACCACAGGCCCGGCAACGGCCGGAACCCTTTAAACGGAGTCGCACGTTCCACCAACTGCGGCCTTAACTTTTATCAATCCCGGTTGTCCGTCCACAAATGAGGTCTTGCCCATTCGGCTTTTTAGTAACGGTTGGTCCCTGGTTTCGGATGGACAGGTGCCCGCCTTTAGCCAGAAGCGGATATTGAAAAGAAGCGCTTGGTTCACACTTTCTGGACGTTAAATCTATTTGAATTGTATGGGGTAACAGTAATTACTATCTTTAAAATTCATGAAATTTGAAACAGCTATCCAGGACCTTGATCCTGCGTCGCTCTCCAAAAGGCTTGCCGAAATTTTCGCTTACTGGGAGAGCAAACGCGGTGACCATTTTGCGCCCGCGTGGGAAGAATTCCATCTCGATGAACTGGATCCGCAGTCCGTTCCTCTGTCTGTCGTCGTTGACGTCATCGCCGACCCGCTTGACTTCGTTTATCGTTTTCATGGAACGGCCCGCGCGCGCGTGGAGGGACGAGATTGGACGGGGCATTCCGTGCGTGATTTGAGACCTCCCGAGCTTGGTGAAAAGGTTTATCGTGAACTTTCTATAGTGGTGGAGCAAAGGGTGCCGGTTCACTTTGTTAACAAAGGCATTACCGATCAAGGGGAGGATCTGCAATATGAATTTCTGCGCCTGCCGTTGAGTTCCGATAAACGTACTGTAGATAAAATTTACTCTATGGGATTCAATGATCAGAGCTTGTCCGTTCTCCGCCGCCAGTTCGGAACTGAAACGGCTAATTACCCCAGCGGTCTATCCAAAAAGAAAACTTAGGGCCAAAAAGAAAACTTAGGGCGCGCCCTGTGTCAGGTTTTACCCGTTAGCGGGCCCCGTGGGCGGCAAGGGCCGCCATATTGACCATGTCCGAGGTGTTCGCCCCCATGGGTACGATCTGCGCCGGCTTCGAAAGACCGATCAAGAGCGGTCCGACGACGGTGCTGCCGCCGAGTTCATGGAGAAGTTTCGATGAGATTTGCGCTGTATGAAGGCCCGGCATGATCAGGATATTGGCCGGCCCGGTCAGCCGGCAAAACGGATAATTGGCCATAAGCTCCGTATTGAGGGCGACATCGACGGCCATTTCGCCGTCGTATTCGAAATCGACGCTGCGGGCATCAAGCGCCTCAACCGCCTGGCGGACGATTTTCGTGCGCGTTAATTCAGGTTGTCCGAAATTGGCGAAAGACAGCAAGGCCACCCGGGGCTCGTGGCCCATCTCGCGGGCGAAGGCGGCCGCCTGTTGGGCAATATCGGCCAACTCAACCGGAGACGGAAGTTCATGCACGGCCGTATCGGCGACGAAGAATGTTCGGTCGCGGGCAAGCACCAGGGACAGCCCGAAGACGATGCCGCCGGGATCGGGGTCGAGAACCTGGGAGATCTGAGCCAGCGCCATATGGTAGTCGCGGGTCAGGCCGGTCACCATGGCGTCCGCGTCACCGTTGGCCACCATGCAGGCGGCGAAGATATTACGGTCGCGTTTGACCAGGCGTTGGCAATCGCGCTGTAGATGTCCCTTGCGCTGGACGCGCCGGTAGAGGAAATCGGTGTAGGCATCGAGCGACGAGGTCAGCCTGGCGTTGGTGATCTCAATGCCCTCGGCGTTGCCCAGGCCAAGCTCTTCCATGGCCTGGCGCACTCGCGCCTCGCGGCCGATCAGGATCGGCGTGCCGTAGCCGGAATTAAGGAATGCGTAGGCGGCGCGGATACTCTTCTTCTCCTCACCTTCGGCAAAGACGACGCGGCGCGGGTTTGCGCGGACCTCATCGAAGATCGCCTGCAGGCTGCCGGCCGTTGGATTCAGACGGGCCGAAAGTTCGGCCTTATATTGATCCATATCGACAATGGGATTGCGGGCGACGCCGGACTCCATGGCGGCTTGCGCTACGGCCATGGGAACGGCGGTAATCAGTCGCGGATCGAACGGTGTGGGAATCAGGTATTCGGGGCCATATTTCAGGTGCTCTCCCGAATAGGCGGCGGCGACCTCGTCCGGAACATCTTCGCGGGCAAGTTCGGCCAGGGCCTTGGCGGCGGCGATCTTCATGTCGTCGTTGATGGTGCTGGCCCGCACATCAAGGGCGCCCCGGAAGATATAGGGAAAGCCCAGCACATTATTGATCTGGTTCGGATAATCGGATCGTCCGGTGGCGATGATGGCGTCATCGCGCACCGCCTTGATTTCCTCCGGCAGGATCTCCGGATCAGGGTTGGCCATGGCGAAAATCAACGGATGATCCGCCATGGAGCGGACCATGTCTCCAGTCATGGCGCCTTTCACCGACAGCCCGATAAAGCAATCCGCACCCTCGACCGCTTCGGCCAGGGTCCGTGCTTTTGTTTTGGCGGCGTGCGCCGATTTCCACTGGTTCATGCCTTCCTTGCGGTCCTCAAAAATCACCCCCTTGGAATCGCACATGACAACGTTCTTGCCCGGCAGGCCAAAGGCCTTGAACAATTCCACACAGGCAATGGATGCGGCGCCGGCGCCGTTGACCACCATCCTGGTTTTGCGGATGTCCCGGCCGGTGAGGTCGAGGGCATTGATCAGGCCGGCGGTGGTGATAACGGCAGTGCCATGCTGGTCATCATGAAACACCGGCACGTCCAGGAGTTCGCGCAGGCTCTGCTCGATGATAAAGCAATCGGGCGCCTTGATGGCTTCCAGATTTATGCCGCCGAAGCTGTTGCCCAGATACCGAACGCAATTGACGAATTCATCCACGTCCTCGGTATGGATCTCCAGGTTGACGCCGTCGATATCGGAGAACCGCTTGAACAGGACCGCCTTACCTTCCATCACCGGCTTCGCCGCGAGCGCGCCGATATTGCCGAGGCCGAGGACGGCGGTGCCGTTGGAAATCACCGCCACGCTATTGCCCATGGCCGTGTATTTATAGGCCAGGTCGGGATCGCGGTTGATCTCAAGGCAGGGCGCGGCGACGCCCGGCGAATAGGCCAGAGTCAGATCGCGCTGGGTGGTTAACGGCTTGGTGGCGTGAATCTCCACCTTGCCCGGCCGTCCACGGGCGTGCATGCGAAGGGCATCCTGCTTGAGAAGTTGATTGGCTTGATCTTCCATGAGGTTCGCATCCCAGAATTTTCACCTATTTTGTTTAAAAAGATACCCACTGCTCGGCTCGGTTACCTTGACTATGGTCAACGCCAGGTGAAAATGATGGCGGCAGAGCATTCGCGATTGCCGTTTCAGAATTAGAAATCCCGTGGGCGATTCAGAACTTCCGTTCAAAACCATTCCGGGACGGATTAAGACTTGATGCGCGTTTTGTGTTTGCTATAAGCGAGCCTCCCTTGACCTGTTGAAACGCACCGACACCCACCCAACATAACAACCAAACCCGATCCCGTTCCGCACCAGCCTTTTCGTCGGGTCCCGTTCCTTCGGGATTCGTTTCGGCTACCGGCGCGGCGGCCCAGGAGTGAGAAAATTGGACCAACGCCCGAACAAAATCCTGATCTGCGTCAACCGCCGTTTCAAGCATGACGAACCGTCCTGCGCCGCGCGCGGCAGCTTCGCCATCGCCGAGGCCCTTGAGAACGGCGTTAAGGATCGCAACATCGATATCGAGGTCGAACGGTTTGTCTGCTTCGGGCAATGCCATAAGGGGCCGACGGTGAAACTGGTGCCGGGGGATTTCATCCTCGGCGCCGCCCCGGATATGGTCGACGGGATTCTCGACAAGCTGGAAGCCACCTGCGGCACGAAGGAAGACAGCGGCGAGAACGCCCCACCGGCGCACCTGTTGGGGTCGTGAGTCTCCTGGCGCGATTCAGGGAGATCACTCCCTTTCCGGATCGCTTTTTCCTGTAAAAATTTCAGTATCGCGCCGTTCGCGCTTGGTCGGGCGGCCACTTCCCGGCTCGCGGCGGGCCGGTTTATGTGGCCTCGGATCTGATTTCGAACGCGGCTTGGGCGGGTCCAGGTCTTCATACAGTGTCTGCGCCTCGACCGCCGGGCCACGGCGTTCGCCCAGTTCCGCCACCCGGACGACGCGGATATGCGGACCTTTGGGGAACGTCAGCACGTCGCCTATATGCAGCGCGTGGTGCGCTTTTTTCACCACAGTTTCGTTGACCCGCAGCTTGCCCGAGGCGCAGAACTTCGTCGCCAGCGAGCGGCTTTTAAAAAACCGCGCATACCATAGCCATTTGTCGAGACGGCGGCTTTCCAAAGTCAGCGCTCCACCGTCAGGTTCTGAAGCGCGGCGAAGGGGGAATCCGGATTGGCCTTGCGCCGTTTTTTCCCATCGGAAGCGACCCGTTTCGATTTGTTGGCCGGTTTTTTAACCGGTGTTTTAGCATGACCGAACCGCAATACGCCGTCCTTACCGGCGCACCCGCGATAGCCGAGCCCGGCCAGAATACCAGCCATCTCGTCCGCCCCGCACCCAGCCAGCGACATCAGCCCGGCGCCGGCGTCTTCGGAAAGCGCAAACGGCCCCTTGCGCGCCAGGGTCCAGGCCGCTGAGGCCAGCCGTTCGACCATGTCGCAACGCACCGCCAGGCGCGCGAACCGGGCATAGCCCATGGAGGCGTAAAATTCTCCGGGCACGGCGTCATCCACCGCCACCGACACCCGGCCCGGTGGAGGCGGAGGGATACCGGCCCCGTTCCACAGGCCCCATAACAAAGCCCGCAGTTCAACGGCGCGGGGCTTCAGCAAGACCGGCAGATACAGCCAGTGGCGGCCGATACGGACGCCGAGGGATTTCAGGATTTTGCGCCCGGCGCGGCCGAGCCCGTCGACCTGCCCGGCCACCAAGTCGCGGGGGATGGAACCCAGGTTCTCGCCGAGTTGAAACACCAGCCCCCTTGCCGGCCCAGTAAGCGCGGGTCCGGAGAGCGCCACCGTCAGAGAGGCGAAAACCGACTCCACATATCCGTCCAGCCAAACCTGAAGACGGCGGCGCAACTGTTCGCGCGAGGCCGTTTCCAACAAATTCCCCGGCAACGGTTCGACGGCGGGCTTCAACAGGGACGATCCGGCCTTGAGTCCGGCCACCGCCTGGTCCCGCCAGAGAATCCGGGACTCTCCATCGCCCTCAACGGACAACCGGAAATTATCGTCGCCGTCCAAGACCAGCCGCCGGAGTCGGGCCGCCGCTTCACCGCGAAGCGCGCGCACGGCGGCATTGGCAACTTTTTTCGCCGCCGTCCTGTCGTCGAGAACGGCGTCGTCGGGCTGGAAACGGAAGCCATCCAGCCGGCCCATGTAGTGGCCCTCGACGACGACCTCGCCATCACTCTTGACGGCGGCCAGCAGGTCCTCGCGTTCCTTGATGCGGCTGACCAGGACGGCGGTACGCTTGTCCACGAAGCGCTGTGTCAGTCCCCGGTGCAGGGCATCGGACAGTTTGTCCTCGATGATGCGCGTCGTATCCTGCCAATGGGCGGCGTCGCGGAGCCAGCCCGGCTGATAGGCGACGTAGGTCCAGATGCGGATACCGGCGATGCGCCCGGCCAGGGTTTCGATATCGCCGCTCGTGTTGTCCAGGCGGTTGACCCGCGCCGCCAGCCAGTCGGTCGGGAGATAGCTGTCGCCACCCCCGTCAGGCCCCATCAGGTGGCGGTAGATATCGGCCAACAGTCCGGCGTGCGCTTCGCTGCGAATCTGTCCGAAATCGGGGATACGGCAGACATCCCACAACAGCCGAAGCCCCACGGGCGTCGCCGCCAGCCGGGCGATGTCCGCAGCCTCGGCCAGATGCCGCAACGCCAGTTCGTCATCGGCCTCCCGCCCGCGCACCAGGCCCTGAATGCGCGCGGGTTCGGCGAGGCTGCGCTGGAGGCGTTCAAGGGACGAAAAATCCAGTTCCGGATTGCGCCAGAAGAGGAATTCCAGCGCATCGAAACGATGGTTTTCGATGCGTTCCACCACGTCCGCATCCAGCGGCGCTGCATTGCCCGTCACGCCGAAGGTACCGTCGTTCATGTAACGCCCGGCGCGGCCCGCCGTCTGCGCCAATTCCGCCGCGGACAGGGGGCGGCGCCTGCGGCCGTCGAATTTGCGCGTGGCGGCGAAGGCGACGTGGCCGACATCCATGTTCAGCCCCATGCCGATGGCGTCGGTGGCAACCAGGTAATCGACCTCGCCGTCCTGATACATGGCCACCTGCGCGTTGCGGGTGCGCGGGCTGAGCGCGCCGAGCACCACGGCGGCGCCGCCGCGATGGCGGCGCAACTGTTCGGCCAGGGCGTAGACCTCCGACGCATTAAAGGCGACGACGGCGGAGCGCGGTTTCAAACGCGCCGTTTTGCCGGCCCCGCTGTAGGTCAGGGTGGAAAGCCGGGGGCGGCTTTCGAACTCAATATTGTCCACCAGACGGCGCAGCAACGGCCGGATGGTGTCGGCGCCCATGAACATGGTCTCATGGCGGCCACGGGCATAGAGCAGGCGGTCGGTGAAAATGTGCCCCCGGTCCGGATCGGCGCACATCTGGATTTCATCGATGCCGACGAAGGCCACCGCGTGGTCGAGCGGCATGGATTCCACCGTGCACAGAAAGTATTGCGCGCCGGGCGGAATAATTTTTTCCTCGCCCGTAATCAGCGCCACCCGGCTCCGGCCCTTGATCGCCACCGCGCGGTCGTAATTTTCCCGCGCCAGCAGGCGCAGCGGAAACCCGATGATGCCGCTGGCATGGCCCAGCATGCGCTCCATGGCCAGGTGGGTCTTGCCGGTGTTGGTCGGACCCAGCACGGCGACGATGCGCGGACGGTCGAGCGTGGTGTCGATCTGCATAGCTATAGAGTCTCAAAAATTCAGCCCGGTTGGCAAGCCTCAGCCGCCGGCGCCGTCTATGCCCCGGGGCACCATCGGCACGAAGGCCACCGGCAGCATGCCCTGCTCGGTTATGTTTCCGGCGACGTCCTTGGTGACAAGCGTCAGAAACTGGGTTTCATGGACACGGCCCAGCGGGATCACCATGCGTCCGCCGGGGGCCAGTTGTTCGATCAGGGCTGGCGGAGTTGTTTCCGGCGCCGCCGTGACGATGATGGCGTCAAAGGGGGCCTCGTCCGGCCAGCCCTCGAAGCCGTCGCCGGCGATAATGTGAACGTTGCCATAGCCCAGCCGCTTGAGCCGGGCGCGCGCCGGACCGGCCAGGGCATCGACGCATTCCATGGAGAACACGTCTGCCCCCAATTCCGCCAGCACCGCCGTCTGGTAACCGGAACCGGTGCCGATTTCCAGCACCCGGTCGCCATGGCGAATGTCCAGAAGGTCGCTCATCAGGGCGACGATATAGGGCTGGGAAATGGTCTGGCCGTGTCCGATGGCCTGGGGCCGGTTGGCGTAAGCGGCCGAAGTGTCTTCGGGGCGCACGAATTCATGGCGCGCCACCTTCGCCATAGCCGCCATGACGGCGTCGGAAAACCGCTCCCGCCCGGTCCAGTTGGCGGTTTCCCTGGCGTTGGCCTCGATTTCCGCAAGCAGGCGCGCGCGCGCCCTTTCCCGGATTTTCTCATCGTTACCGAACAATCCCATAAGACTAGAGTTGCGCCGCCCGGACGCCTCCGTCAAGCCGTGCACCAAACGGGGGGGGTTGCATCAAACGCCCCATCCATCCATATCAGGGGCCGAAACCCTATCGGACATTCGCCCTACGGGGCATCCAAACGAGAGAACGCAATGGCACAAGAAAAATTCACCTTCCAGGCGGAAGTCAGCAAGCTTCTGGATATCGTCGCCCACTCGCTTTACAGCCAGAAGGAGATCTTCCTGCGCGAATTGATTTCCAACGCATCCGACGCCTGCGACAAGCTGCGCTACGCGGCGCTGACGGAACCGAAGCTGATTGACGGCGACAGCGAATTCCGCGTCACCCTTTCCATCGACAAGAAAGCCAAGACCCTGACGGTGTCCGACAACGGGACCGGCATGGGGCATGACGATCTGACCGACCTACTGGGCACCATCGCGCGCTCCGGCACCCAGGCCTTCGCCGAACAGATCGCGGCGGAAGCGGAGGCAACCAAGGACAAAAAAGGCAAGGGCAAGGGTAAGGGAAAAGATAAAGATGCGGACATGTCCCTGATCGGCCAGTTCGGCGTCGGCTTCTATTCCGCCTTCATGGTCGCCGATAAGGTCGACGTGCGGACCCGCAAGGCCGGCGAGGACAAGGCGTGGCTGTGGTCATCAGACGGCCGCGGCGAATTCACCATCGACGAGGCCGAACGCGACGGGCGCGGCACCGACGTCATTATTCACCTTTCCAAGAAGGAAGAGGAATATCTCGAGCCGCTGCGCCTCGAGACCATCGTCAAACAGCACTCCGACCATATTTCCATCCCCATCGTTTTAAAGGGCAGCGGAGAGGATGGGGAAGAAGACCGCACCCTCAACACGGCGTCGGCACTGTGGACGCGTCCGAAAAAGGACATCAGCGCCGAGCAGTACAAGGAATTCTACAGCCACGTCAGCCATGCCTTCGATGAGCCGTGGCTGACGCTGCATAACAGCGTCGAGGGCATGGTGTCCTACACCAGCCTGCTGTTCATCCCGTCCGCGCAGCCATTCGATCTGTTCCACCCCGACCGCAAGGCGCAGGTCAAGCTGTACGTCAAACGGGTGTTCATCACCGATGACTGCGAAGGGCTGATGCCGCCATACCTGCGCTTCATGCGCGGCATCGTCGATTCCGAAGACCTACCGCTCAACATCAGCCGCGAGATGTTCCAGCACAACCCGCTGCTGGCCAAGATCCGTTCCGGGCTGGCCAAGCGCATCATGGGCGAACTGAAGAAAAAGGCGGAAAAGAAACCCGACGAATACGCCGAATTCTGGGAAAACTTCGGCTCCGTGCTCAAGGAAGGCCTTTACGAGGAGCCCGAAAACCGCGAGCGCATTCTCGCCCTGACCCGCTTCAAAAGCACCACCCAGGAAGGCCTGAGCAGCCTGGAGGACTATGTCTCGCGCATGAAGACAGGCCAGGACGTGATCTATTACATGACCGGTGACAGCGTCGAGGCGATGCAGGCCAGCGCCCATCTGGAGGGTTTCAAGTCCAAGGGGGTCGAAGTCCTGTTGATGACCGACCCGGTCGATGATTTCTGGATTCCGTCCGTCGGCGAGTATGAGGGAAAGGAATTCAAGTCCGCCACCCGCGCCGGCGCCGACCTGGACAAAATCGGCAAGGATGGCAAGAAGGACAAAAAGAAAGACGACGCCAAGGACACGGACAAGAGCAAGGCGGCGGGCGAAATCGAGCCCCTTCTGGCGCAGTTCAAGGTGGCGCTGGGCGATGCGGTCAAGGACGTGCGGGCATCCGAACGGCTGACCGAAAGCCCGGTCTGCCTGGTCACCGGCGAAGGCGACATGGATGCGCGTTTGGAAAAAATGCTGAAACAGAACCGTCCGGCGGGCGGGCCGGACCTGACGCCCCGTGTGCTGGAGATCAATCCGGGTCACGCCCTGATCAAGGGCCTGAACGCACGCGCCAAGACGGGCGATGGGCAGGACAGCCTGATCGCCGACGCGGCGTATCTGTTGCTCGATCAGGCCCGCATCATCGAAGGCGAACCGGTCGGCGACCCACAGGCCTTTTCACGCAGGCTGTCGGCGGTGATGGAAAGCGGATTGAAGGTCTAAAGGTTCCGTTCAGGACGGTTCCGACGCCAGGACCGGCTGTGATTGACGTCACGACAAGAAACGGGTGGCGGGCGGAACCGGGAGGGCGTAGGAAGATGGACGTCTTCATTGAACAGCGATCCCGCCATGGCTGAACCGATACCCCAAAAGACCGAAACGCCCCGCCATGCGGAGGTCGCCCAGGCCATCGAGTATCTGGTTCGGAACTACGCCGACCAGCCTTCCCTGGACGACGTGGCCCGGGCCGCCGGTCTCAGCCCGCATCACTTCCAGCGCACCTTCAAGACCTGGACCGGGGTCAGCCCAAAACGGTTCCTGCAATACGTCACCCTGGGTCACGCCAGGAACCGGCTGGAGGACCGCGCCAGTGTCCTCGACGCGTCGTATGATACAGGCCTGTCCGGTCCGGGGCGGCTGCATGATCTGTTCGTCGCCTGCGAGGCGGTGACGCCCGGCGACGTCAAACGCCGCGGCCAGGGCCTGGTCATCCGTTACGGATTTCATGACAGCCCCTTTGGGCGCGTCCTGACCGGGGTGACCGACCGGGGGATTATCCGGATGGGCTTCGTCATGGACAGCGAGGAGGATGCCGTCCGCGCGCTCCGCGATGACTGGCCAGCCGCTGAATTAACCCGCGACGACCGCGCAATATCGCCGGTCACCGAGAAGGCCTTCCGGTTTTTTCTCGGGCAAACTCCGGGGTGTGAAACGCCCGAAGTCTTCGTCATGGGCACGAATTTTCAGATCAAGGTCTGGGAGGCGCTGATACGAATTCCCCGGGGGCATGTCGTCAGCTACCAGGACATCGCCCGCGCCATCGGGCAGCCCGGCGCCGTGCGCGCCATTGGCCGCGCCGTCGGCAGCAACCCCATTGCCCTGCTGATTCCCTGTCACCGGGTAATTCTGAAATCCGGGGTCATCCACAACTACCGCTGGGGCACGCTGCGCAAACGCGCCGTTCTGGCTTTTGAAGAGGCCAGTCTGGATCAAACAGGCCTTAACTCTTCTTGAGAGCGACCCGGGCGACGCCGAGAATGCGGCCCGTATTCAGGGATTGCAGGATTACGGCCCCGTTGTCCGCCTTCTTTGCAGGAAGCTCGGACAGGCCGGCGCGGATTTCCATAGCCTTGCCCGTCCACGTTCCGATGCGGGTCATGGCCTGAACCACATTGTAATAGCTAAGCGTCCGGCCGGAATTCTCGCCCCGCTTGATTTCCGTGTCGTGACGATCATCGAACAGAACCACCCACACGGCGGCCCTGTCTTTTACGTCCCCCGGGCCGCCCGCGGGGATATTAACCCGAAGGCCCTCCCCGTCGCGTTTGATGCCGACCGCCAACCGTTTCGATTTCGCCGCCTTGGTGATTTTTTCCAGAACCCTCGCGCGGTCCGAGCCGGTGACATGGTCCGCGCCATCAATCACCAGTTGCGGCGTGTAGATATAGCGAAGGCCCAGGAACTTCCCATACTGGCGTTGGCGCCTGGTGTTTTCCGGGCTGGCGAAGGGATCTTTCCAGCCGATGTAGTCCCAGTAATCCACGTGCACCGACAACGCCAGCACGTCGTCACGCTTGGCCAGTTCGCCGAGAAAGGCGTCTGCCGGCGGACACGACGAACAGCCCTGCGACGTGAACAGTTCGGCCAGGATCAGGGGGGCATTCCCGGCTTGAGCGGAAAAAGGGGTGGAAAAGGGAATGCCAACGGCGAGGGTCGCCGCAAGGACCAGGGTTTTGATATGCGTGTTCATGATGCGCAGCCTAGGGGAAACGACTACCCCCCGCTAATCACATCGGATAACGGCCAATCACATAGAAGTGAGGAGAGACGCTTTACCCGGTCTCTTTCATCATCCTTCTCAGCACGTACTGAAGAATCCCGCCGTGCAGGTAATAATCGACCTCGTCCAGGGTATCGATACGGCAGAGCAGCGTGATGTCTTCGCTCGAGCCGTCGGCGCGGGTGATTTTGGCGGCCACGTCCATGCCCGCCGTGATGCCGTCCACCAACCCCGTCAGATCCCAGATTTCCGTGCCGTCGAGCTTCAGCGACGTGCGGTCCTGGCCGTCCTTGAACTGCAACGGCAACACGCCCATGCCGATCAGGTTGGAACGGTGGATGCGCTCCAGGCTTTCGACGATCACGGCCTTGACGCCCAACAGCGCCGAGCCCTTGGCCGCCCAGTCGCGGCTTGAGCCGGTGCCGTACAGCTTGCCGCCGACAATCACCAACGGCACGCCTTCGTCGCGGTAGCGCATGGCCACCGCATAAACGGAGTCTTCGTCGCCGGAAGGATAATGCTTGGAATAGCCGCCTTCCGTCTCCGGCACCATTTCGTTGCGGATGCGGATGTTCGCGAAGGTGCCGCGCATCATCACTTCATGGTTGCCGCGCCGGGCGCCGTAGGAATTGAAGTCCTCGGGCCGCACCTGGTATTCCAGCAGGTATTCGCCGGCCGGGCCGTCTTTCTGGATGGCGCCGGCGGGGCTGATGTGGTCCGTGGTCACCGAATCGCCCAAAATCAGCAGCGGCCGTGCGCCGGTGACGTCTTCCGGCGGTAATGGTTCGGGTTCCATATTTTCGAAATAGGGTGGGTATTTGACGTAGGTGGAGCCATCCGGCCAGTCGTACAGGCCGCTGCCTGCGCCGCCGATGGCGCGCCATTCTTTCGGCCCTTCATAAACATTGCCGTAGCGTTCCTCGAACATGGAACGGTCAAGACACGCGGCCACGGTTTCCGCGACCTCCTGGTTCGACGGCCAGACATCCTTCAGGTACACCGGCGCGCCGTCGGCGCCCTTGCCCAGCGGATCGTTGTACAAATCCCGCGTCATCGAACCGGCCAGCGCATAGGCCACCACCAGGGGCGGCGAGGCCAGGTAGTTGGCCTTGACCCATGGGTTGATGCGGCCTTCAAAGTTGCGGTTGCCCGACAGCACGGCGGAGGCCACCAGATCACCCTCGTCGATGGCCTTGGCGATAGGATCGGCCAGCGGGCCGGAATTACCGATGCAACTGGTGCAGCCGAAGGCGGCGATGGCGAAGCCGAGTTTGTCCAGGCTTTCCTGAAGGCCGGCCTTTTCCAGGTAATCGGCGACCACCTGGCTGCCCGGCGCCAGTGACGTTTTCACCCAGGGTTTGGACTTCAGGCCCAGCGCCACGGCATTGCGCGCCAGCAGCCCGGCGGCGACCAGCACCGACGGATTGGACGTGTTGGTGCACGACGTGATGGCGGCGATGACCACGTCACCGTCGCACAGGGAATAATCGGCATCGTCCACGCCTATGCGCCGGGGCTCATCCACGCCGCCCATGTCTTTCAGGGTTTCCGCGAAAGCCGGCGCGGAGCCGGTCAGGTCGATCCGATCCTGCGGGCGTTTCGGCCCGGCAATGGCCGGAACCACGCTTGTCATGTCGAGTTCGATGGTGTCGGTGAAATCCGGGTCCGGGGAATTTCCATCCCGCCACAGTCCCTGGGCCTTGGCATAGGCCTCGACCAGTTCGATGGTGGCCTTGTCGCGCCCGGTCAGGTCCAGGTAGCGGAGCGTCTCCGCATCGACCGGGAAAAAGCCGCAGGTGGCGCCGTATTCGGGCGCCATGTTGGCCATCGTCGCCTTGTCGGCGAGACTCAGGTCATCCAGGCCGGGACCGTAGAATTCGACGAATTTTCCGACCACGCCTTTTTCGCGCAGCATCTCCACCACGCGCAGCACCAGATCGGTCGCCACGGCGCCTTCGGGCAGGCGGCCGGTCAACTTGAAGCCAACGACTTCGGGGATCAGCATGGTCACCGGCTGGCCCAGCATGGCGGCCTCGGCCTCGATGCCGCCGACGCCCCAGCCCAGGACGGAAAGCCCGTTGACCATGGTCGTGTGGCTGTCGGTGCCGACCAGGGTGTCGGGCATGGCGATGGTGCGGCCGTCTTCATCTTCCGTCCACACGGTCTTGGCCAGGAACTCAAGATTGACCTGATGGCAGATACCGGTGCCCGGCGGCACCACGGTAAAGTTGGAAAACGCCCCCTGTCCCCATTTCAGGAATTCATAGCGCTCGCCGTTGCGTTCGAATTCGCGCTTGATGTTTTTATCGATGGCGTCGGGCGTGCCGGAGAAATCGATCATCACCGAATGGTCGATGACCAGATTGCAGGTGCTGAGCGGATTGATGCGGTCCGGATCGCCGCCCATGCCGGACATGGCCTGGCGCATGGCGGCCAGATCCACCACGGCCGGGACGCCGGTGAAGTCCTGCATCAGCACACGCGCCGGACGGAAGGCGATCTCATGGGTCGAGGAGCGTTTTTCCAGCCACCCGGCCAGCGCCTTGGCATCGTCCACGGTGACGGTGCGCCCGTCTTCATAGCGCAACAGATTTTCCAGCAGGACCTTCAGCGAATAGGGCAACCGCGACACATCGCCGAGGCCGGCGTCGGCTGCCGCCTCAAGGCTGAAATAGTCGTATTCCCGGTCGCCGACGTTCAGGGTCCGGCGGGTTTTCAATGTATCGTGGCCGGTGACAGGCAAGGCGCGTCTCCTCTTTGATAAATTGTATGGAGGGGAAAGCAGAAGTCATCATACTTTCCTCGGTTTGTCTATATCTTGGCGCGTACGGAGAGGCTTGCAAGCATTCAGGCGCCGCCGAGGTGTTCTTCCAGCACCGAAATCAGGTCTTCCGGCGAGATCGGTTTCGCCAGCGCCCCGTCGGCGCCGATCTTTTCCGCCGCCTGGAGCGCCGTTTCCGGTCCCATGTCCCCGTACCCCGCCGACATGGCGATAATGGGAAGGTCGGGTTTAAGGGCCCGCATTTTTTTGATGCCCTCGATCCCGCCCATGCCGTCCATGAAAATGTCCGTCAGCACCAGGTCGTAGCCAATGTCGGCAAACCCGACCAGGGCATCCTCGGCGCTTTGGGAAATGGTCGACTGATAACCCTGATGCTTGAGCAGGGCGGCAAGAAAATCACCGACCAGTTCTTCGTCATCGATAATCAGGATGTTTCTTTTTGCCACTTTTTTATCCGCGAGCGGTTCTCGGTTACAAGGTCTCTTCGTTTAGTCATAGGCGCGCGTTTTGTCCAGTCATTGCAGAGGACTGTCCATTAGGGCACCGAAAGATCACAGGTTGGTGAAAAACGGAGAAGCCGGGTTTTTCGCCTTGAGAAAGACTACGTGATGTGGCTCAGTATTGCGACAGACGCAGGGGAAAACGCGCACGGTTTCTAATAACCTTCGGCGCACAGCGTCCAAAAACAAGAACAAGAACAAAAATCATAACCGCCCGTGGGAGGATATATGTCCGGCGACACGCCGAAAACTGGGGCCCTTGACACTTTTCCGAAGCTGCTTGCCGAAAACGTGCGTGCGCGCCGCGAAAAACCGGCCAGCCGCGAGAAGGATTACGGCATCTGGCAGTCTTGGACCTGGGCAGAGGTCGCCGAAGAAATCCGGGCGATGGCCTGCGGGTTCGCGGCTCTGGGCATCAAGCAAGGCGACAAGGTCGCCATTTGCGGCGACAACCGCCCGCACCTGTACTGGTCGATGACGGCGGTGCAGACCTTGGGCGCCATTCCGGTGCCGGTGTACCAGGATTCCGTACCCGAAGAGATGCAGTTCATCTACGAACACGCGGAAGCCAAATACGCCATTGTCGAAAACCAGGAACAGGTCGACAAGCTGTTGGAGATCTTGGACCGCACACCGATCCTTAAACACATCATCTACAAATTCCCGCGCGGCATGCGCCATTACAATCAGCCCTTCCTGCATCTGCTGGCAGACGTGCAGGAGCAAGGCCGGGCGTTCGATGCGAAAAACCCCGGATTTTACGAGACCAGCGTCGGCAAAACCAAAGGCTCCGATATCGCCATCATGCTCTATACGTCGGGCACCACGGGGAAGCCCAAAGGCGTGATGCTGAGCTTCGATAATCTGATCATCACCGGGCGCAATGGCGCCATCCGCGAGGGACTGCGTGAAGACGAAGACATGCTCGCCTACCTTCCGATGGCTTGGATCGGCGACAACATTTTTTCCGTTGCCCAGGCCTATACCACCGGCTTCTGCGTTAGCTGCCCGGAAAGTTCGGAAACGGTGCTGGAAGACCTGCGCGAGATCGGCCCGACCTATTTTTTCGCGCCGCCGCGGATTTATGAAAACCTGCTGACGACGGTGATGATCCGCATCGAGGACGCGGCCAAAATCAAACAGCGTATGTTCCGTTACTTCATGGATGTGGCCAGGCGCGTAGGCATGGACATCCTGGACGGCAAACCGGTAACGACCGCCGACCGGTTGCGCTACTGGCTCGGAAATATCCTGGTCTATGCGCCGCTGAAGAACGTGCTTGGCCTGTCCAATGTTCGCGTCGCCTACACGGCGGGGGAAGCCATCGGCCCCGACATTTTTACCTTCTACCGTTCGCTGGGGCTGAACCTCAAACAGATGTACGCCTCGACCGAGGCCAGCGTTTTCATCACCATCCAACCCGACGGCGAGGTGCACCCCGAAAGCTCTGGCACACCCGCCATCGACGTCGAACTTAAAGTGACCGACGAGGGCGAAGTCATGTTCCGCAGTCCCGGCGTGTTCCAGGCCTATTACAAGAACGAGGAAGAAACCAAGGCGACCAAGACCGAAGACGGCTGGGTGCATACCGGGGACGCCGGCTACTTGGACAAGGGCGGGCACCTGCACATCATTGACCGATCCAAAGACGTCGGCAAACTCAACGACGGCACTCTGTTCGCGCCCAAGTTCATCGAAAACAAGCTCAAGTTCTTCCCGCATATCCGCGAAGCCGTCACCTTCGGCCATGAGCGCGATTACGTAGCATGCTTCATCAACATCGACCTGGAATCGGTCGGAAACTGGGCGGAACGGCGCAACATGGCCTATATGGGATATACGGACCTGGCCGGTCAGGACCCCGTGTACGAGCTGATTTCCGAATGCGTCGCCCAGGTCAACCGCGATTTGAGCGAGGACGAGAAACTGCACGGCTCGCAAATCAAGCGGTTCCTGATCCTGCACAAGGAACTGGACGCCGACGACGGGGAACTGACCCGCACCCGCAAGGTCCGGCGCAAGCACGTTTCCGAAAAATACGCCGACCTGATTACCGCCCTCTATTCGGACACCGACCATTGCCGCATCGAGGCCGAGGTGACCTTCGAGGACGGCCGTACAGACATCATCAACGCCGACCTGAGGATCATGGAAGCGGCGCGCATTGGCAGCGCCGGCAGCCATGCCGAAGCGGCGGAATAGGATAGCGGCGGCATGCCCGAACCCATGAACGAAACCACGAAAGATACGATGACTGCAGAACGAATGTTCGGCGACGTGCTGCTCGACGTAGACGGCATCAGCATATCGTTCGGCGGCGTCAAGGCGCTGGACGGCGTCAGCTTCAACGTGCGCGAACACGAAGTCCTCGCCATCATCGGCCCCAACGGTGCGGGCAAGAGCTCGATGCTGAACTGCATCAACGGCTTTTACCATCCTCAGGAAGGCACCATCACCTTCAAGGGCAGCCCACACCACCAAATGCAGACCCACGAAGCCGCCAGCCAGGGCATCGCCCGGACGTTCCAGAACATAGCCCTGTTCAAGGGCATGTCGACGCTCGATAACATCATGACCGGGCGAAGCCTGAAGATGAAAAAGAACTTCCTCTGGCAGGCGCTGTATTTCGGCCCGGCCCTGAAGGAAGAACTGGAACACCGCGCCAAGGCCGAGGAAATCATCGACTTTTTGGAAATCGAGGCGATCCGTAAAACCCCCGTCGGCAAGCTGCCCTATGGGCTGCAAAAGCGGGTCGAGCTAGGCCGGGCGCTGGCGGCTGAGCCGGACCTGCTGCTGCTCGACGAGCCCATGGCCGGCATGAACCACGAAGAAAAGGAGGACATGTGCCGCTACATCCTCGACGTCAACGACGAATTCGGCACCACCATCGTGCTCATCGAACACGATATGAGCGTGGTGATGGATATTTCCGACCGCGTCGTGGTGCTGGATTACGGCAAGAAGCTGGCCGACGGCACGCCGGACGAGGTGCGCGCCAACCAGGACGTTATCGACGCCTACCTGGGCGTCAGCCACGATGAAAACGGCAACGGAGACGAATAGGACATGGAATTCCTGAACGCCGTTTTCGTGGCGCCCTTCCTGGACATCGCCGACAGCCCGGTCTTCTTCGCCGAGGTGGTCATCGGTGGACTGATGTCCGGCGTCATGTATTCGCTGGTGGCGCTGGGGTTTGTGCTGATCTTCAAGGCGTCCGGTGTCTTCAACTACGCACAAGGCGCCATGGTGCTGTTCGCGGCGCTGACCCTGGTCGGCCTGATGGAACATGGCGCGCCCTTGTGGCTGGGCCTGCTGGTGACGCTCGGCGTGATGGTGGCGCTGGCCTACGCGATCGAGCGTTTTATGCTCCGGAAACTGGTCAACCAGGAAGGCATTATCCTGTTCATGGCGACCATCGGGCTGAACTTCGTTCTCGAAGGCGTCGGCCAGATCGCCTTCGGCTCTGACGTCAAACGGCTTGATGTCGGACTGCCGGACAAATCGTTCGAGTGGAAGGGCATCTTGCTCAACACCTTCGATCTGTCGGCGACCTTTATCGGGGCGGTCATGGTGACGTCGCTGGCGCTGTTTTTTCAGTACACGCCGACGGGGCGCGCGTTGCGCGCTGTCGCCGACGACCATCAGGCTGCGTTAAGCGTCGGCATTCCGTTAAAAACCATCTGGGTCATCGTCTGGTCTGTGGCCGGCGCCGTGGCGCTGGTTGCCGGCATCATGTGGGGGGCCAAGGCGGGCGTGCAGTTCTCGCTCGTGCTGATCGCGTTAAAAGCGCTGCCGGTGCTGATCCTCGGCGGATTCACGTCGGTGCCCGGCGCCATCGTCGGCGGACTGATCATCGGCGTCGGTGAAAAGGTAGCAGAGGTCTACTGGGGACCAGTCTTCGGCGGCGCTATTGAAAGCTGGTTCGCCTATATGCTGGCGTTGGCCTTTTTGCTGTTCCGCCCGCAGGGCCTGTTTGGCGAAAAAATTATTGAGAGGGTGTAGGTGTAAGGCATGTTCTACCGCGAAGCCGGACAGTTTAAAACCAGCTACGACAAGGATCAGGCGGTCTTTCCCATCATGCAGGACCGCTGGTTCATCGTCGCCGTAATACTCGCGGCCTATTTCGTCGTCCCCTTCGTTGCCGACGAATACTGGCTGCAAGCGGTGATTATTCCGTTCCTGATCCTGGCGCTGGCCGCCATCGGGCTCAACATCCTGACCGGATACGCGGGACAGGTCAGCCTGGGCACCGGGGCCTTCATGGCGATCGGGGCGTATGCGTGTTACAAACTGACCACCAACATCCCCGACCTCAATATCGTCGTCGCGTTCCTGATTTCCGGACTGATGGCCGCCGCCGTCGGCATCGTCTTCGGTATCCCCAGCCTGCGCATCAAGGGCTTTTATCTGGCCGTCGCCACGCTGGCGGCGCAGTTCTTCGTGCTCTGGCTGTTCAACAAGGTCGGATGGTTTTACAACGACAACCCGTCGGGCACGATCACCGCCCCGCCCCGGGAACTTTTCGGCGTTACCATTACCGGCCCCCGGGCGACGGCGGAGGCGCGCTACTTCGTGTCGCTGACCTTCCTGGTGATCGGCGCCGTCGTCGCCAAGAACCTGGTGCGCGGACGCCTCGGGCGATCCTGGATGGCGATCCGCGACATGGACATCGCCGCCGAGATCATCGGCATCCGCCCGTTGCAGACCAAGCTAATGGCGTTCGCCGTGTCGTCCTTCTACTGCGGAGTCGCCGGTGCGCTGTATATCTTCTGCTGGCTGGGCAGCGCAGAGACGGAGGCATTCGACCTGTTGCAGGTGTCCTTCCCGGTCCTGTTCATGATTATCATCGGCGGTCTGGGCAGCATCATCGGCTCAATCATGGGCGCTGCGTTCATCACGGTGATGCCCATTTTCCTGACCAACTTCCCGCCCATGATCGGCATTCACATGGCCACCGACCTGCAAAAGCATATCGAGGAAATCATCTTCGGCGGCATGATCGTGTTTTTCCTGATCGCCGAGCCGCACGGATTTGCCCGGCTGTGGCAGATCGGCAAGGAGAAATTAAGACGCTGGCCTTTCCCGTATTAAAGAAGGGTCGGCAAAACCACGTCTTGCGCGTTGGCGAGGGGAAGAAACGCGTGTTAGTGTCGTTTTTGACGAATTGAACAAAAAGCCGAAAACGGCCTGTTTAACCAAAGGGAGACTTCGAAATGAAATTCCGTTCACTGTTATTGGGTGCGCTGGGGGCGGTCGTTTGCGTCACCGGGGTAGCCGTTTCCAAGGCCGCCTATTCGGCCGAACAATTCATTCCCATGCTGGTGTACCGCACCGGCCCCTATGCGCCGTCCGGCATTCCGGTGGCCAACGGGTTCCGGGATTATTATACGCTGGTCAACAAGCGCGACGGCGGCATCAACGGCGTCAAAATCGTGTTCGAGGAATGCGAGACCAAATACAACACCAAACAAGGCGTCGAATGCTACGAAAAGCTCAAAAACAAGGGCCCGACGGGCGCGTCCCTGGTCAACCCGTATTCCACGGGCATCACCTATCAGTTGATCCCGAAATCCGCGGTGGACGGCGTTCCGATCCTGTCCATGGGCTATGGCCGCACGTCGGCTGCCGATGGCCGCGTCTTCAAGTGGGTCTTCAACTTCCCGGCGACGTACTGGAGCCAGGCGTCCGCCTTCGTCAAGTACGTCGGCCGCCAGGAAGGCGGTATGGCCAATCTTAAGGGCAAGAAGATTGTCCATCTCTATCACAACTCGGCTTACGGCAAGGAAGCCAACCCGACGCTGGAAACCCTGGCCAAGAAGTACGGCTTCAAACTGACCCTGATCGCCGTCGACCATCCCGGCCAGGAACAAAAAGCCCAGTGGCTGCAGATCCGCCGCAAGAAACCGCACTGGATCTTCATGTCCGGTTGGGGTGTCATGAACCAGGTGGCGATCAAGGAAGCCGCCGGCATCAACTATCCGATGGATCACTTCGTCGGTAACTGGTGGTCCGGGTCCGACGCCGATGTGGTTCCCGCAGGCGCAGGCTCCAAGGGCTATAAGTCGGCGACCTTCCACGGCGCCGGCGCCGGCTGGGGCGTGCACGAGGACATCGTCAAGCACATCTACGGCGGCGACGCAGCCAAGGCCCAGGAAAACAAGATGGGCGAAGTGCTGTACAACCGCGGCATGGTCAACGCCATGTTCGGGGTCGAGGCCATCCGCACGGCTATGAAAAAGTACGGCAACAAGTCCATGACCGGCGCACAGGTGCGTTGGGGTCTTGAAAACCTGAACGTCAACGAGGCGCGTCTTTCGGAACTCGGCATGAAGGGCTTCACCCAACCGGTTAAGGTGTCCTGCTCGGATCACGAAACCAGCGGCCCGGTGATGTTCCAACAGTGGGACGGTTCCAAGTGGTCGTTCGCGTCCATCTGGGTGCCGCCGATGCGCGACGTCGTGCGTCCGATGATCGAAAAGGACGCCGCCAACTATGCGAAGGAAAACAAAATCACCCCTCGCAAGTGCTAATGACGAACGTTGAAGCAAAAACCGGCGGGGAGGCAGGGGTCCAAACGGGCGCCGCCTCCCTGCTCACCATCAACAACATCGAGGTCATTTACGATCACGTGATCCTGGTGTTGAAGGGGGTGTCGCTTGAGGTTCCCGAGGGGGGTATCGTCGCCCTCCTCGGGGCCAACGGCGCCGGCAAGACAACCACGCTAAAAGCCATTTCCAACCTGTTACACGCCGAGCGGGGCGAAGTCACCAAGGGCTCCATCGAGTGCATGGGCGAACGCGTCGACCGGCTCAGCCCAAACGAACTGGTGCGCCGTGGCGTTATCCAGGTGATGGAAGGGCGGCATTGTTTCGAACACCTGACGGTCGAAGAAAACCTGCTGACCGGGGCCTATACACGCACAGACGGACGCGCCAACGTCGCGGCGTCGCTCGAAAAAGTCTACCACTATTTCCCGCGCCTGAAAGAGCGCCGCACAAGCCAGGCCGGATACACCTCCGGCGGCGAACAGCAAATGACCGCCATCGGCCGCGCGCTGATGGCCAACCCGACAATGATTCTGCTGGACGAGCCGTCCATGGGACTGGCCCCGCAGCTGGTCGAGGAAATTTTCGAGATCGTGCGCGATCTCAACCAGAAGGAAGGCGTCAGTTTCCTTTTGGCCGAACAGAACACCTCCATCGCGCTCAAATATTCCGATTACGGCTATATCCTGGAAAACGGCCGTGTCGTCATGGACGGCGAAGCCGCGAGCCTGAGCGACAACGAAGACGTCAAGGAGTTCTATCTGGGCTTAAGCTCCGGCGGACGGCGCAGCTTCCGGGACGTCAAACATTACCGCCGCCGCAAACGCTGGCTTTAGGTCATAGGGAGCAGCACCTTGCTGGACTCCGAATTCTACGACGAACTGGAAATCCAGGACCCGGATGAACGGGAAATCCTGTTGTTCGAGTCCCTGGCCCGGCATCTGGCCGCGGTGCGTGAGGAAACACCCTATTTCCAAAATCTCCTGAAAGACATCAACCCGATGGAGATCAAGGGCCGTGATGATCTTGCGGCGCTCCCCATCACGCGCAAATCCGATCTCGGCGACCTGCAGAAAAACGACCCGCCGCTGGCCGGCATGACGACCGTGGCGCCGGCCAATTATCTGCGCCTCTTCCAATCCCCCGGCCCGACTTATGAGCCGGAAGCCGATGGCAAGGACTGGTGGCGTATGGGCCGGGCGCTGTTTGCCGCCGGCATGCGGCCCGGCGATATCGTCCACAATACCTTTTCCTATCACATGACGCCTGCCGGCATGATGATCGAATCCGGCGCGCGCGCCATCGGCTGCGCCGTGGTTCCCGCCGGCACCGGCCAAACGGAACAGCAAATCCAGGCCATTGCCCATATCCGTCCCAGCGCCTATGCGGGGACGCCGTCGTTCCTGAAGATCATCCTCGATAAGGCGCGCGAAGCGGGCGCCGACGTCGGCAGCATCAGCAAAGCCCTGGTCTCCGGCGAGGCCCTGCCGCAAGCGCTCCGGGATGAATTCCGCGACAACGGCATCCAGTGTTTGCAGGCCTACGCCAGCGCCGACCTCGGCTTGATCGCCTATGAATCGAAGGCCATGGACGGCCTCATCGTCGATGACCGCATCATTGTCGAAATCGTCCGCCCCGGCACCGGCGATCCCGTGGCGCAAGGGGAAATCGGCGAGGTGATCGTCACCTCGCTCAACCGCGACTATCCGCTGATCCGTTTCGCCACCGGCGACCTGTCATCGGTGATGACGGGGCTTAGCCCCTGCGGGCGCACCGGCATGCGCCTGACCGGCTGGAAAGGCCGCGCCGACCAGTCGACCAAGGTCAGGGGCATGTTCGTGACGCCGAAGCAGATCGCCGACGTTCTCAAACGCCATCCGGAAATCGCCAAGGCGCGCCTCGTCGTCGAAACCAAAGACGGCACCGACGCCATGACCCTGAAGGCGGAAGCCGATATCGAGTCGGGCGGCGGCGGAGAGGAACTGGCAAGCGCCCTCGGCGAAACCCTGAAAAGCCTGTGTAACCTCAGAGGCGACACCCACATCGTCGAGCCGGGCAGCCTGCCCAACGACGGGCTGGTAATCGAGGATACGCGGGGGCGGGAGTAGGTCGTTTCAGGACGAAGCCGAAGGCTCGGGGCCTTTTGCGGTCAAATTTAAGGTATTCCTATTTCCGCAAGGCGAATTCGACCAGCGGGTCGACCCACGAGGGCTGGGGCTTGTAGAACAGTTGGTGCCCGCCGCCGACGGTCAACATCATGTTCTCGAAGGTTTCGACCCCCGCCTTCTCCATCGCCGCGTCGCAGGGGCCGACGGTGTCATCGTCTTTTTCCCACATGGACAGGAAAGTGCCCTTCATTTTCTTGGCCCGTCCGCCAAGGAACTTCTTGTAGTTGCGATAGGACGTATGGCCTGGGATGACCCCGCAGGAGGCGAGGACCGCATACCGGACCTTCGGATTTCGAAGCAGGCTGGCGGCCCGCATGGCGATTTTTCCGCCCCGGGAGTGGCCTGCGACTAGAATATTCTCCGGAGGAACGCCCGCATTAAGCAGGCGGCGGACCTGTTTATTCACCTTTTTCGCCGACTTCATCAATTTTACGGCTTCCCGGACCTCGCCGATGACAACGAACCCTTTCGCCTCCAGGGCCTCGAGAATATCGTAAAACTTGTTCTCGTCGCTCGGCCCTTGATTTTCGATGCGCGCGCCGTGCAGATAAAACACGTAATGCTTGGACGCGTCGATTTCATCCGGAAGCGGGCGGTCGTAATCGGAACCAGCACCGGCTATAGCCGGTGCCAGGAAGACCAACACCGTTACGGCGGCACGCGCGGCAATGCCAAAGATGTTCTTTTTCAATGCCTTCTCCTGAATTTTCAGGGCAGATACCGGGCGGACGCAGGGTCAAGGCCAAGGGCCGGATTCAATCCACCCGCCGGCGGATCTAAGACCCGCCTTAATTTATTTTTTTCAGGGCTCTTTTCGCTACCTTGATGCATTCTTTTTGTTTGCCCTCAGCCAAGAAATTCCTTGCCTCGACAAGGTCATCATTAACTTTACTTACTTTTGGACCCATTGGCGCAAACCCCGATATGCCCGCCTCAGCCTGCTCAATCAGAGCCGTGCAATCGCTGCCACCACCCTGTTTCATCGCCTGTTTCAGCTGCTTGTTGGCTTTTTTAACAAGATTGCCGCACTTCTTTTTCTTTTTCTTGTCGTCCTTGAACTTGTTCGCCTTGGCGATGAGTCCGGCGATTTTTTCGCGCTTGGGATTGGACTCCGGAATTTTATCCAGCTTGGCCATAACGGCTTCTATCTTTTCGTGGCAATTGGCCGACGCCCGGTCAGGCGTAAATCCGGTGATGCAAAATACCGTGAGTGCAACCGCGATGGTGAAATAACGCATTGGAACCCCCCGTTCTGATTTCGTTACGCAAGCCCCCCTGGGCCGCAGAAACTAAACAGGAATTCAGAAAATCTGTCAAAAGAATATGCATAAACCTTAGATTGTTAAGGGGCTTCCCTTGTGTGCGGAATTCGAGTCCCCTGCCCGGGGCGCCAACCCAGCGGGCCGCCCATATCTTTCCCCATTCCGAGCATATTCTCGCCACATTTAGCCGCTTAAATGCAGACCATAGACCTCCTAGTCTATAAACCAGAGAAACCCCCCTTTCTCTGGCCCCCTTATCGGCACACCTGTATGCCGAGACCTAAGACGGCCGGACTTATCGAGTCCGGCCGTTTTTTTTGTTTGAAGGATTAGGACTCTTTCAGCTTGTTGGCCGCCGCCAGTTCAACGGCGGAGCAGAAAATCTCCATGGCGCTACGGATGTCGTCGACCGAGGGCATGGTCGGGGCGATGCGGATGTTGCGATCGTTGGGGTCCTTGCCGTAGGGGAAGGTCGCCCCGGCGGGCACCAGCTTGACGCCGGCTTCGCCGCTGAGCCGGATGACGTCGGCCGCACAACCGTCCAGCACGTCGACGCTGACGAAATAGCCGCCGTCCGGCTTGGTCCAGGTGGCAATGCCCTTGCCGGCGAGGCGGCGTTCTAGAATTTCGTCGACGGCGTCGAACTTCGGCCCGATGATCGCGGCTTGCTTGTCCATGTGGGCGCACAGGCCGTCCATGTCGCCGAAAAAGCGGACATGGCGGAGCTGGTTGATCTTGTCCGGTCCGATGGTGGCGACGAACAGCTTTTTCAGCGCGTCGTCGATGTTGGTTTTCGATGCCGCCATCATGGCCACTCCGGCGCCGGCCATGGTCATCTTCGAAGTCGAACCGAACATCAGCACCCGGTCAGGATTGCCTGCGTCCTTACACGCCTGGAGCAGGTTCTTCACCACCGCCGGGCCGTTGCCCAAATGATGGGCGGCGTAGGCGTTGTCCCAGATCACCCGGAAATCCCCTGCCGCCACCGGCATCGAGGCCAGCCGGTCGACCACGGCGTCCGAATAGGTTACGCCCGTGGGGTTGGAATATTTCGGCACGCACCACATGCCCTTGACCGACGGGTCGTCCTTCACCGCCGCCTCGACCGCGTCCATGTCGGGGCCATCATCGTCCATGGCGATGTTGATCATCTCGAAACCGAGCGTCTCGCAAATCGTGAAATGGCGGTCGTAGCCGGGCACCGGGCACAGGAATTTGACCGGCGTCTGGTCTTTCCACGGAGCCTCACAGGCTCCTTCGCCTCCCGGCATGCCGAACAGGACGCCACCGGCCAGCGCGTCGTACATCATCGGCAGGCTGCCGTTCCCGCCGACGATGATCTCGTCCGGTGTCACCTCCATATATTCTGCGAACAGGCGCTTGGCTTCCGGGATGCCGTCCAGGATGCCGTAATTGCGGTAATCGGTGCCGTCCTCGCCACGAAAGTCGTCATCGGACACCGCCGTCAGCAGCCCGGCGCTGAGGTCCAGCTGTTCCGGCGACGGCTTGCCGCGCGTCATGTCGATGCTCAGGTTGCGTCCGCGCAGGCCGTCATAGGCGGCCTGGAATTCACCGGCCAGGGCGGCCAGTTCATCCGGCGTCTTCGTCTTCAGGTCCATGGGGTATTCCTCTTGTAAAACCGTATTTTCTGTATGGACGGGAAGTGCCCTTTTGTAAACTCCCCCCTGCTTTTCCAAGCCGTTCTTCTTTTTTTCGTGGATTTGATATACCGTTCGCCCAGCTTGTCTTGCAGAACCATCACCTGGGGTCCTCTTTGAGCCTTTTCACCGGCACCGATCTGGTTTGTTTTCGCGGCGGACGCACCGTCTTCGCCGGGCTCGGCTTCGCCCTGAGCCCCGGCGAGGCGCTGATGCTGCGCGGCCCCAACGGGTCCGGGAAATCCAGCCTGCTGCGGCTGATGGCAGGCCTCGGTCAACCGCTGGAAGGCGCCCTCACCTGGTCCGACGAGTCCATCGCCAACGACCCGGAAGCCCACAACGCGCGGCTTCATTACATCGGCCATGCCGACCCGGTGAAGCCGGTGCTGACGGTGACCGAAAACCTCCGCTTCTGGGCCACGCTGCGGCCGGGCTTTGGCAACGGCGAGGACGCCATCGCCTCGGCGCTGGAAAAGCTCGGCATCGGTCATCTCGCCGACGTACCGGGGCGCTTCCTGTCCGCCGGGCAGAAACGCCGCGTCAACCTGGCCCGCATCCTCGCCGCCCCGGCATCGCTGTGGTTGCTGGATGAACCGCAGACGGCGCTCGACCGGGCGGCGGAGAAAAACCTCAAAGACGCCATCGCCGACCACCGGGCCGGTGGCGGCATGGTGGCGATTTCGTCCCATGCCGAGAATTCCCTGGCGAACGCCCGCGAATTAGACATCAACCAATTCCGGGCTGACTCCCCATGAACGGCTTCCTCGCCATTGTCCGGCGCGACCTGCGTCTGGCCTTCCGCCAGGGTCTGGACAGTCTGATGGTGGTGGCGTTCTTCGTCATCGCCGTGGTGCTGTTCCCGTTCGGCGTCGGCCCGCAGCCCAATACCCTGGCCCGCATCGCGCCCGGCGTGATCTGGGTGGCGGCGCTGCTGGCCTCCATGTTGTCTCTGGAACGCCTGTTCCAGACCGATTACGAAGATGGATCGCTGGAACTGCTGGCGTTACAGCCGGTGGCGCTGGAAATCACGGTGATGGCGAAAGTCACCGTCCACTGGCTGACCACCGGCCTGCCCCTGATCGTCGCGGCACCCCTGTTGGGTGTGCTGATGAACCTGCCCGAAGACGGCTATATGCCGCTGATGATCGCGCTGACGCTGGGCACGCCGACGCTGAGCCTGATCGGCGCCATCGGAGCGGCTTTAATTCTGGGCTCCCGGCGGGGCGGCATCCTGCTTTCCCTGCTGGTGCTGCCGCTATATATTCCGGTGCTGATTTTCGGGGTCAGCGCCGTCGATGTCGTGATCGGCGGATTTTCGGCCAAGCCGCAATTGCTGATCCTGTCCGGGCTTCTTGTCGGAGCCTTGCCGTTGTGCCCGTGGGCGGGCGCCGCGGCGGTGCGCCAAGGACTCGAATAAGGGAAAGGTATTTTTTTATGGCCTCCATAAAATTGACATAGATCAATGGGACACAGGACGCAGGGTTTATAGTCTAGGACAAATATGTTTCACCGCTTCGCCAATCCCGCCCGCTTTTTGCGCTTTGCCGCCGTCATCCAGCCCTGGATCGCCGGTTTGACGGTGCTGCTGTTCGCCGTCGGCCTGTACCTCGGCCTGCTGGCGTCACCGGCGGACTATCAACAGGGCGAAACCGTGCGCATGATGTATGTGCATGTGCCTTCGGCCTGGATGGCGCTGTTTTGTTACACCGGCATGGCTATCTCGTGCGGCGTGGCGCTGATCTGGAAACACCCGCTGGCAGACCTGGCCGCCAAGGCGACGGCCCCCGTCGGCGCCAGCTTCACGTTTCTGGCCCTGGTCACCGGCTCGTTGTGGGGCAAGCCCATGTGGGGCGCCTGGTGGGTGTGGGATGCCCGGCTGACGTCGATGCTGGTGCTATTTTTCCTGTATCTCGGCTACATGGCGCTGAACAACGCCTTCGATGATCCGGGACGGGGTTCCAAGGCATCCTCGATCCTCGCTCTCGTCGGCTTCGTCAACGTGCCGATCATCAAGTTTTCCGTCGACTGGTGGAACACCCTGCATCAGCCAGCCAGCGTCGTCAAAATGGGCGGCCCGGCCATTCATGCATCAATTCTGTCGCCGCTATTGGTAATGGGCGTGGCCTTCACCACCTATTACCTGTGGGTGCTGCTGATCCGCATCCGCCGGGAAGTCACCGCCAACAAGGTCCGGGCCCTGCAAATGCGCCAGGCGTCGAGAGGGGAACAATAATCATGGCCAAGGGGAACCTGTAATCATGGAAAGCCTCCAAGCCTTCTGGGACATGGGCGGGTACGGCCACTTCGTATGGCCGGCCTATGGCGTCGTCGCCGTGGTGCTGATCGGCCTGTTTGTTGAGAGCCGCCGCTCCCTGAAATCGGCGGAAGCCGAACTGGCCGCCCTCGCCCCCAGCAAGGCGGAAGACACCGACGATGAAACGTAAACACAAACGCCTGACCTTCGTCGCCATCGCCCTGTTGCTGCTGGGCGCCGCTGCGGCCCTGGTGCTGAGCGCCTTCGAAGATAGTATCGTCTTTTTCTACAGTCCGACGGAATTGGCGGAAAAGAACGTCGTCGACGGCCGTCACGTGCGTATCGGCGGGCTGGTCAAGGAAGGCAGCATCAAAAAGGGCGAAGGTGCGGTGACCCTGTTTGAGGTCACCGATCTCAGCAATACCATCGCCGTCAGCTTCACCGGGCTTTTGCCGGACCTGTTCCGCGAAGGCCAGGGCGTCGTCGCCGAAGGCAAGCTGAAGGACGGCGTGTTCATGGCCAGCGACGTGCTGGCCAAACATGACGAAAACTACATGCCGCCGGAAGTCGCCGACGCGCTGAAGAAATCCGGGCAGTGGAATACCGGGGGCAACCCCCCGGCTAAGGAAGAGAGCGCAAAATGACCGCCGAAATCGGACATTTTGCGCTGATCCTGGCGCTGATGATTGCCGCCGTGCAGTCCGTCGTGCCGCTTGTCGGCGCGCACCGGGATAATGCCGAATGGATGGCCATAGCCCGACCCGCGGCGCTGACCCAGTTCGGGCTGGTGGCGATCTCCTTCGGGTGTCTGACCCAGTTGTACCTGTCGTCGGATTTTTCCGTCCTCAACGTGATTCAGAACTCCCACACCACCAAGCCGATGATCTACAAGATCGCCGGCGTCTGGGCCAACCACGAAGGTTCCTTGTTGTTGTGGGTACTGATCCTGGCCCTGTTCGGATCCGCCGTCGCCGCCTTCGGCGCCAACCTGCCGCCGGCCCTGAAGGCCCGCGTGTTGAGCGTGCAGGCGATGATCGCCGTCGGCTTTTACCTGTTTATGCTGCTGACCTCGAACCCGTTCGAGCGGGTCGAGGTTCCGCCCATCAACGGCCAGGACTTGAACCCACTGTTGCAGGACTTCGGCCTCGCGATACATCCGCCGATGCTGTATCTCGGCTATGTCGGGTTTTCCATGGCCTTTTCGTTCGCCATCGCCGCCTTGATCGAAGGCCGGGTCGATGCCGCCTGGGCGCGTTGGGTGCGGCCCTGGACTCTGGCGGCATGGTGCTTCCTGACCGGCGGCATCGTGCTCGGTTCGTGGTGGGCCTATTACGAACTCGGTTGGGGCGGCTGGTGGTTCTGGGACCCGGTGGAAAACGCCTCGTTCATGCCGTGGCTGGCGGGAACGGCGTTGCTGCATTCCTCAACCGTGGTTGAGAAACGCGACACCTTGAAGGGCTGGACCATCCTGCTCGCCATCATCACTTTTTCACTCAGCCTGCTGGGAACCTTCCTGGTGCGGTCCGGTGTGCTGACGAGTGTCCATACGTTTGCCTCCGATCCGGCACGCGGCGTCTTTATCCTGGCTTTGCTGATCGTCGTCATCGGCGGCTCGCTGGCGTTGTACGCCTGGCGTGCGCCGTCGTTGGTCAGCACCGGCGTGTTCCAGCCGATTTCGCGCGAAGGCGCGCTGTTGCTGAATAATCTGATCATGGCGACGGCGGCGGCGGCGGTTTTACTGGGCACACTGTATCCCTTGATGCTGGACGCCGTCGGCGGCGACAAAGTGTCCGTCGGCCCACCGTTCTTCAATTCCGTCTTTATCCCATTGATGCTGCCGATGATTGCCGCCATGGCCATCGGCCCGATGCTGGCGTGGAAGCGGGCCGACCTGAAACCCGTTCTCGCCCGCCTATGGGCGGCGATGATAGCGGCTGTTCTCGCCATGCTGGCCGTCTGGGCCTGGGCCACCGACGGCCCGGTTATGGGTGTCATCGGTGTTGGGCTGGCGGCATGGTTATTTGTCGGCACGCTGGTCGAATTGGCCGGGCGCATCCGCCTGTTCAAGGTCCCTGCGCGCGAAAGTCTGCGACGGCTGGCGCGTACGCCTCGGGCATCGTGGGGCATGACGCTGGGCCATCTCGGGCTCGCCATCACCATCGCCGGTATGTCCGGAGCCGGGGCCTGGCAAACGGAAAGCGTACAAGCTATGAAGCCGGGCGAAACCGTCACCGTCGCCGGGTATGACTTCACCTTCGACGGGGCCAAAGACGGACAGGGGCCTAATTATTCCATCGTCCGTGGCACCTTCCTTGTCACCAAAAACGGCCAGCCGGTGGCCACCCTGGACCCGGAAAAGCGCGTCTATACCGTAACCAAGCGCCCGACCACCGAAGCCGCCATCCACTCCACCTTCTGGGGCGACCTGTATGCCGTTGTCGGTGACAAGGACAAAGCCACCGGGGCTTATGTCACCCGCATCTATTTCAATCCGCTGGTCGCGTGGATGTGGGGCGGGGTTCTGGTCATGGTCGGGGCCGGTATCACCAGCCTAACCGACCGCCGCCACCGCATCGGCGCACCCGCCGGGCGGCGTGTCGCCGGGACGGCCCCCGAAACGGTCAAGACCTGAACGAAGGAACAGAACCCGTGCAAAGACGTTTCTTCTATCTTGTCCCGCTGGCCGTATTTCTGGTGATGGCGATCTATTTCGCCGTCGGACTGACCAAGGATCCAAAAATCCTGCCCTCGGCGCTGATCGACAAGCCGGTGCCCGACTTCGCCTTGCCGCCCATCGAAGGCGGGCCGGGCAAGGGCTTTTCCTCCGCCAACCTCAAAGGAGACGGCGTCACCATCGTCAACGTGTTCGCGTCGTGGTGCGTGCCCTGCCGGGTCGAACATCCGCTCATTGCCCGGCTGGCGGAGTTGAACGTGGCGAAGGTCTATGGCCTCAACTACAAGGACAAACCGAAAGACGCCCTGAGGTGGCTGGCCGAACTGGGCGACCCCTACACCGCCCACGGCGCTGACACCAAGGGCCGCGTCGCCATCGACTTCGGCGTCTACGGGGTGCCGGAAACCTTCATCATCGATAACACCGGCACCATCCGCTACAAGCACGTCGGACCGATGACGGCGGACAAGCTGGAACGCGAAGTCCTGCCCATTATCAAGAAGCTCGACAAAGGAAATGGGCAATGAGCCGGGGGGTCGCATGTATTCTTCTGGTAGTGGCGGTGACGTGGCTCTCTCCTGCGCTCGCCGTTAACCCGGACGAGGTGCTCTCCGATCCGGCGCTGGAGGAGCGCGCCCGGGACATTTCCAAGGGGCTCCGCTGTCTGGTCTGCCAAAACCAGTCGATTGATGATTCCGATGCCGATCTGGCCAAGGACCTGCGGGTGCTGGTGCGCGAACGGCTGAGTGCCGGTGACAGCAACGACGCGGTGATTCAATTCGTCGTCGCGCGCTACGGCGACTTCGTGCTGCTGAAACCGCCGTTCAAACCGGCGACCCTGGCGCTCTGGCTGGGGCCGGTGGGAATTGCCGGCGTCGGCCTGCTGGCGGTGTTCTTCTTTTTCCGCCGTCGCCGCCTTGAGGTTTCCGCCGGACCACACGGCGCGCCAACAAGCGCCAAACCGCCCGAGCCGCTTAGCGACGATGAAAAACGCCGCATGGAAGATCTTCTGAAAGACGACAAAACATGACCGCGTTCTGGCTGTCCGCCGCCCTGATGACCATCGTCACCATCGCCGCGGTGGCGGTGCCGTTGCTCCGTCCCGCTTCGCGCCGATACGCGGAGCGCGCCGATTACGACATCACCGTCTACAAGGACCAGCTGACCGAGATCGATCGCGATTTCGAACGCGGGCTACTGGCTGAAGCCGAGGCCGACGCCGCGAAAATCGAAATCCAGCGGCGCATGCTGAAGGCCGCCGACGCGGCAAAGACGTCCGGCGAGGCCGCGGCCAAACCGTCGCGAAGCCCCGCCGTTGCCGGTGTGCTGGCGCTTTTTATCGCTGCCGGAGCCTTCGGGCTTTATGCCTACAAGGGGTCTCCCGACAATCCCAACCGGCCTTACGCCAAACGCAATATCAGCGCCGAAATCGCCCAACGCGAAGGCCGCCTGCAGCGAAACGAAGTCAAGCAGCTGGTATCGAAGCTGCTGGCGACCCTGGAAAAGCGGCCGGGCGACCTTCGGGGATGGCTGTTGCTGGGCCGCACCTACATGACCATGGATGACTTCCGGGGCGCCATGGAAGCTTTCCGCCGCGCCACGATCTTGTCGGGACGGCGCACCGACGTAGCCTCCGATTACGCCGAAGCCATGGTCCTGGCCCAGAACGGAAACATCATTGCACCCGCGAAGAAACTCTTTTCCGACATCCTCGCCGCCGATCCGTTCGATCCCAAGGCGCGCTATTACCTGGGCCTGGAAAAAGCCCAAGGCGGCGACCTCAGGGGCGCGGTCCAGGCCTGGGTCGATCTGGCGGCGCTTTCGGATTCCGATGCGCCGTGGATGGCGGTCATCCGCCGCGAGGTTGCAGGCCTCGCCAAGGAACTGGGCGTCACCCCGGAATCCTTCAAGCCAACAGGCAAGGCGCTGGCGCTCTCCATGACCAAGGGCTTAGGCAAAGCCGGCGACGCTCCGGTGTTGCCGCCTTCCGCTATTCCTGATGTACCGGGGATGCGCGCACCTGCAACATCAAGCCCCTCTGCACCAAGGGGGCCGAGCACCGATGACGTCAAGGCGGCGGAACAGATGTCTTCCGCCGACCGCCAGCAGATGATCCGCACCATGGTGCAGCGTCTCGCCGACCGCCTGAAGGAGAATCCCGACGATCTCGCCGGCTGGCAGCGTCTGGCTAAGGCGTACGCGGTTCTCGGCGAAACGGAAAAGGCCAAGGAGGCCCGCGCACGGGCCGAAGCGCTGGCCAAAAAAAATCCCTGAACACCCCAAGTCCTGCCTTGGAAAAACACCGTTACATTCTAGAATCCAATGATTATGGCCGACGAACACGGTAACGCCGCACCGACCCTTAAAGTCTGGGATCTGCCGACACGTGTCTTCCACTGGTCGCTGGTGGCGTTTTCGATTCTGGCGTGGATAACATCCGAAGCCGATGGTGCTTTGTTCTGGCTCCACCTTTGGGCCGGATACGCGGTCATGGGTCTGGCTACCTTTCGCTTGATCTGGGGCGTTATCGGAACCCGCCACGCCCGGTTTACAGCCTTCATCCGTTCTTGGCCGGATGTCCGGAGCCATATCCGGAAATTGCTGTCTCCTTCACCGGCCCCCTCCCTCGGGCATACTCCGCCGGGAGGCTGGATGATAGCCCTGCTGCTCGTGGTGTTGATTCTGTTGGTCGCGACGGGCCTGTTCGCGGGTGATGACGAGGAACTCGGCCCCTTCGCCCTTTTTGTTTCCGCGGGACTGGCCGATGCCCTGGGCGAAATCCACGAAGGCCTGAACGGGCTTTTGTGGACCCTGGTCGTTTTCCACGTTTGCGCCGTTTTCGCCGTTTCCTGGTTGACCCGGGACAGTCTTGTCCGCGCCATGTGGACAGGGCGAAAAATCAATCCGGACCGATTCCCACCGCAAGACGGGAACGCGCCCCCGGCCGACATTCCTCCGGCGGGGTGGTTGCGTACGGGCCTTGCCGTTCTCCTGGCAGCCAGCCTGATAGGCATTGTCGCCCTGTAGCCCCCACCCATTCGAGTGGCAAAGACCGCCCCAAACAGGTCTTGCGTTCGAACCGCCCGGCGGGGGATAAAACACCCACATCATCAAGGGGGCCTTATGAGCAGTTTCAAGACCATCGACGACCTCGACGTGGAGGGCAAACGCGTTCTCGTGCGTTGCGATCTAAACGTGCCGATGAAAGACGGGCGTGTCACCGATTCCACCCGTATCGACCGCTCCCTTCAGACCATCCGGGACCTGACCGGCAGGGGCGCCAGCGTCATTATCCTGTCCCACTTCGGCCGCCCGAAGGGCGAGGCCGTGCCGGAAATGACCCTGGAGCCGGTCGCCCGCGCCTTGGGCGAGGCCTTGGGCCAGGACGTCGCCTTCGGCAAGGACTGCATCGGGCCGGACGCCGAACGGGCGGTCCAAGCGGTAACGCCTGGCGGTGTCGCGTTACTGGAAAACCTGCGCTACCACGCCGAAGAAGAAGCCAACGACGCCGGCTTCGCCGGCAGGCTGGCCGGATTGGGCAACCTTTACGTCAACGACGCGTTTTCCTGCGCACACCGCGCCCATGCCTCGACCGAAGCCATCGCCCGGCTCCTGCCGTCCGCCGCCGGACGGCTGATGCAGGCGGAACTGGAAGCGCTCGCCAATGCCTTGGAAAAACCGGAACGCCCGGTGGCCGCGCTGGTCGGCGGGGCCAAGATTTCCTCTAAAATGACGGTCCTCGGCCACCTGATCGAACAGGTCGACGTGCTGATTATCGGCGGCGGCATGGCCAACACCTTCCTACATGCCCAAGGCATTGATGTCGGCAAATCCTTGTGCGAAGCCGACATGGCCGACGCCGCCAGGGACATCCTGGACAAGGCCGTCAACGCCGGATGCGAGGTGGTGCTGCCCATCGACGCCGTCGTCGCCAGGGACTTCGCCGAAGGGGCTGCGTCGGAGACCGTAATGCTCGACGCCATCCCGTCCGATTCCATGATGCTGGATGTCGGGCCGGCCTCCATCGCCGATCTGGTGGCGCGTCTGAAAGACTGCAAGACCCTGGTCTGGAACGGCCCGCTGGGCGCGTTCGAGGTCAAACCCTTCGATACCGCCACCAATGCGCTGGCCAGGGAAGCCGCCAGACTGACCACCGAGGGCAGCCTGCTCAGCGTTGCCGGCGGCGGCGACACGGTGGCGGCGCTAGCCAACGCCGGGGTGCAGGAACAGTTTTCCTACGTCTCGACGGCGGGTGGCGCTTTCCTGGAATGGCTGGAGGGCAAGGAACTGCCCGGCGTAGCCGCCCTCAAATCCTAAGTCGTAGCGGCGCTGAAGGCTTGGGACTCAGGCCTTTTTCGGCGGCGTTTGCTGTTCGCCGGGGGCAGCCTCACCGTTACGGGTGTCGGCCCTGCCGCTTGGCGCATCGGAAGGCCTCACCTTGGAGATTACGTCGTCCAGCATGTTCTGGAGGTATTCCGACTGGGACAGCAGCTTGCTCGTCGCTTCGATCGCCTGTTCCGAGGCCGTGGCGGCAATTTCCCGCGCCATGCGCGTCACCTCGGCCATGGTCGCACGCACCGTTCCGGTGACCCGTTCCGCCCGTTCCGTGGTTTCACGGATCATATCGAAACGCTTGGACATGTTCATATCGGAAAACGTCTTGTCATCGACCGACTCCTTGTGCTCGCCGGACAGGATCACCAGGTTGTCGGGACCGGACGTGTCCCTTGGCCCGGACCGGAAGGCCAGCAGGTTCGTTTGGTCCCGGATCCCGACCACCAGCGAGCCCATTTCCTCCATCTGCCGGGTCGCATCGTCGAGGCCTCTGATCAGGGCTTCGGTGCGTTCCACATCGTCGGCGGCGGCGGTGACATACTGGCTGAAGCTGGCAAGCTGACGGCTGACGGACGAAATCGGACCCGTCCCCGCCAGACCAGGGGGCAAATCGGCAAGGATTTCCGGCATTGGCCCGAGCATGGGCTGGGCGGGGGGTTTGGCGGCGGTGGCCGGAACCGGCTCTTTCGCAGGTTCCTCCGTCTCATCCGCCAGTAGCGCCGCGCGTGCGGCGTCCGAGGCCGCCATGTCGGAAACCTCCGCCCGCGACAAGGCCTCTTGCAGGTCCGCCCGTGTCTCTTTCAATTCCCGGCGCATCTGGTCGAGGTCGCTTAAAGCCTCCTGCCAGTGACCGAGAGCCCGGGCGATGGTGCCGGTGGCATCGCTGTTGCCCATCCCCGGCGGGCTCGCCTTAGCATCGCCATCGGCAAACCGTCCGGCCACGGCGGCCCGCTCCCGCACTGGCTCCAT